>ULUY01057614.1_pt1 | contig 80954 bp, 63 predicted proteins | sample 1959031 | NCBI WGS metagenome assembly ULUY01 (sample SAMEA4835774, study PRJEB28245) | human gut metagenome | biome: gut microbiome; material: fecal sample | place: Denmark | collected 2008
GAGCGACTTTAGTCAGACTTTACAAACATAGTATCTTTCTAAACTATCGTGTACTTTATTATAATCACTTTCATTCTTAAGATATACACGTAAAAGTTTCATCGACGCATCCCCTATCAAATGATGAATATTTTCCAGTGTAATACGTAATTGAGCAACCACATCCGCTTCCGCCAGACTTACTTCACCTCGTATAGCCGCTGTACCAGACAGATACATCATACAACAATCACCCGTTTGTAAACTTTTTGCCCGTTCAAATTTCGGAGTTGTTTTCCCAGTGTCCGCCTTTTCCAATACAGAACCTGAATACGAATAAGCCGCAACTTGTAGTTCATTGTCAATCGGTAAAATAGAAAAAGAAACTTCCTTGGCCATTGCAGCATCAATATCTACTATAACGCCCCCTCCCCGAGTACCAATACCCGTAGCAGCCGGATAACCATTCTTCCAGGTATCAGACAAATAAAACTCGGAACGAGCATTGTTAAACATCTGATAATGCTGGTCACCGTTATTATCGAAAGCAGTAATGCCGTCAATATAATTCCACTGTCTTACAATTGAACCAACAGAAAATTTCTCACGGTTCAAGATACACTCCAACACACGAAAAACCTCCTTAGACTGAGTATAGATGTCACTGTCAAAAGAAACGTACACACCTCCAGCATATAAAAAACGTCCACACTCATTTGTAAGAACCACATAAGGAAAACCTTCGTAAGATTTATACTCCAACCGGTCATTCCCTTCAGACATGTAACCATGTACCTCCAAAACTAATTCGGCATCCAGAGGCTTCTGCGCAACAAATGTCACTACAGGCAAAGCATCCTGAAAATACTCTTCTGCCTTTCTGCGAAACTGCGCCAACTGCCACATATAATCGTCCTTACTGACTACCTCTCCAAAAAGCACTATGCGCAATACAGACAGCTTTACATCAAGATGAGAGAACAACTCATCAAGCATCTGCCGGTAAGGCTTCTTCTCGACCTTATAAATCTGATAGCTAATTTTATTTATATAACTCATAAAGAATTTACCTATTCCATTAATGCTACTGCATCATATTATTTTTTAAGTATGTTATATTCATACATTACGTTCTACGTAAGATTCATAAAATCCCCCCTAGTCAATGATTCTCCGTTCAGACCCAAGTTGATTTATTTACACAAACATACTATATATCAACAATTTACATATAACAAAGTATAATATCTTTCTATAACCACAAACAAATCACACGACTTTTTTCATCGTCATAAGATACATCTATAGACACATTTCAGCAAGTAACAGATCATAAAAAAGGCTGGCCTCACAAACGAAGCCAGCCTTAATAGAATTCTTATTTTACATGAATATCAATCGGAATATTCACCCTCAAACAGATATTACGCCCCATAGCCGAAATACCCTGGCGACCTGTAACCTTGTTGACTTCGGCATATTTCAAACGCGAAAGATGTGATTGATATACCTTGTCAAAAAGATTCTGACAACAAAGACTCAACTCGATGCAGTTGTGACCAAATACATGCAAGTCCATACCGGCAGCAAAATTAAAAATGCCATAATCGGGAGTAGCCGACTCAGTATTATCAAGCGCATAATAATTGTCCTGACGAAGATTGTACTCCATACCCAAGCTGACAAACGCACGTCTGCAACGCTTCCGGGCAAAATCGGGAAACTCATACCGGAGATTACATGTCCATCGGGGTGCAGGCATCATCGGGAGATTACGACTCTCGGCTGTCTGATTCAACTGAACACCACGTACGTACGAAAATGTATTCTCGAAGTGTAAGGGCTCTACAGGATGCACATCTACAGATACCTCTCCTCCCATGAGCCGTGCATTGCCCTGACGATACTGATAAGTGCGATACCCTTCCGTTTCATAAGGAAGTCGGCCCAAGAAGATATAGTTATCAATCCAATTGCTGAAAAGAAATGCATTGACAGCCACATAACGCGACGTATAATCCATGCCGAGATCGACCTGCATGCTGTATTCCGACTTCAAGTCCCTGTTCCCCAGTTCATACTGAATACTACCTTCATGCACTCCATTCGACAAGAGTTCACTGACAGTCGGCGCACGGAAACCACGAGCCAGATTCAACCGCAGATTCATCCCTTCACGTACATTATACACCGCTCCAAGACTTCCGGTCACTCCGGTAAAGTCCTTACCCAACGCTTCAAAATGCAACTTTCCATCCTTCTCCGCCGTTTGAGTATGCAAATGCCGGTTGTCGATGCGCGCACCTCCCGACAGACTCCAGCGTCCTATCTGCTTATTGGCCGTAAAGAAATAACCAAAGTCAAAAAGACGATAATCAGGAATGAGCATCTCTTCCGCCTGATTCAAGTTCCGCTGCCACATTCCATTCACCCCCGTAGCAATACTCCAGTCGTTGGCAAGTGGCAACTGATACCGCAAGTCATAGTTCACCGTATGCAATCGCATAGCCAGTTCCGCTTCATCCATAGCCTCCTCAAACTCCCTGCGATAGTTCTGCTGATAACCCACGACAGCCTTCAGCATCCCGTCTGCAATGTACCACGCATTGTCGCTCACCACCTTGGTATGAAGTACCCGCTGGAAAGGCAAATGCCAACTGTACGCCTTCGGAGAATTTCCCTTTTCCCATACAAGCTGTCCGCTTTCCTCATCACGTTCACCCTCAGTAATGCCGGGAGTAAAATTCACATGCGAAAAGCGCAGCCACGAATGTCCCCAGCGCTTCTTAACGCCTGCCATCGCCTGCACATCCCGCTCTTTAAACCAAGAACCAGGCACATACCCGTCGAGTGCATTCTTGTAGCTATGAGCAGCCTTATCAGCATAATGCACGTTCCACATCCATCCATCGATGTTCCCTGCAAAACCAGCATGATAGTTGTACAAACCATTGTTCGACTGATATTCACCTCCTACCTTTGCCTGCATCGTTCCCTGCATAAGCGACGGTTCAGGATGCAGAATCATGACACCGGCAATCGCATCACTGCCATACATCAGCGAAGCCGGACCTTTCAGTATCTCTACCGAATGAACTCCCTCGGCATCCACCTCCAGACCATGTTCATCGCCCCACTGCTGACCTTCCTGACGTATACCCTGTTCTATTACCACTACCCGATTATAACCGAGTCCACGAATAACTGGCTTACTGATACCCGCCCCCGTAGAAATCTGGGAAATACCCGGCTGAAACGTGATGGCATCCACTATATTGGTACCGAACGATTGATGTAACTTCTTGGGCGAAATGACCGAAAAAGCGATGGGCGAATCCTTCATCCGCTGCGTACCGGTCAATCCGTAAACTGTAACTTCACTCAATATAGCCTCTTTCAGAGAGTTTATACTATCCTCGTAGCATGCGCTATGGTCATGCTGAACCTGTGCGAATGCTGTGGCACATACGCCCAGCAGACACACCATAAATATGTATCTTTTCATTGTTGTTTCTATTATAAATGCATAAATAAGCGCTCTTCTACCAACACACTGGCAAAGAGTTTCAAACATATTATAATAGAAAAGCCGGAGGCCCCCGGGGAATGATGCTGCATCTGCTTACATCCAGAATGGCGGCAACGAAGCACATGCAAGGTTGCTGATACCGAACAGGGATAACATTGAGTTGAATACCCTGTGGCTTACAGAAAGGAGAAGAGAACAACTGACAGACGATACAGTCATCGCAACTGCCATTCCACTTGAGAATGTGTCCGTCGTGAACACGATGATGCTCACAATCGCTACAAGTCACGCTTGCCGTCTCCACACAATGATGCCGGTGGAAGCCTTTTACTCCCACTTGCAGCAGCATCACCATCAGCAGTATGATAGCGGAAAACGTCCGTATGCCTGTATGGCGACGAGATCTCTTCATTATTCGTTTCCTATGATTTTTTGATGATAAGGGCACGCAAGTTACGAAAAAAGCCGAAGTAAACAATCCGTTTACTATAACTAAAGGATTATTTATATGTGCTTAACATGTTTATTCTTTCCGTAACATACCATTCACAACGACAATTTTCGAATCAAATAATACGTATAATGGGAAACTTATATGTCTACAAAAGACTTAATTTGCACAAAAACAACTTCAGGAAGAGCAAATCGCCCTATAAATAACCAAGAAAATGTATTTATTTAAAATATTGAGCAAAACAAATCTAAGCATTCAATTGAGTTTTTAATAGGAAACTATCTTGATAATGAGCAAATTTTACACTAGCCGAAGAAGTAGTCTCAGCCCATGGCTTTGACTACTCTCCAGCCTATGAGTTTTCTATAAAAAATGTATAACACAATACTTTACACTACTCACAACAGATTCATCCTTGTTATCCTTACTTAGAATCATCAACACTCTTTACCCATTTCATCCAACAAATCACTATATGAAGCTACCTTGTGATACTTTACCTTGGACGTAGAGATAGAGTTATACAACTTCTCGGCACACTCTATCTTTGCTTTTTCTACCCCCCTTATCTCCATAGAGCCCATCGACCCCTTAGTCTCAGCAATAAAGAAAATATGCTTTATTCCATCTACCTCCATGGCAATAGCCCAGTCCGGTGCATAATTTCCAACAGGTGTCGGTATCTGGAAGGTCCGCGGTAACTTGGCATATACTACAACCTCCTTGGCTTCATCAAGATCATGGGCAAATTGTCGCTCTCCCTTACTGTCACTGAATACATAGTCGGTTATATGTTTCTTCGCTTCGTAAGCCTTGTCAAAGTCCATTTTACTCTTTACTGTGAAGATACTGCTATCGTATTTTCCCTCGGTCATGTTATAGTGAATTGTTTCTACAATCATCGTGGACTTCTGTTCCTTGATGATGCTGATAACTTTCCGGATAAATTCCTCGGGATTATTTTTAAACAGATACAACTTGCTTTCTTTAATACCTTGCAGTATCTTCACAACTGTTCGACGAGTGAGGTTTGCCCCTTTGGCAATATCACCTACCAAATCGTAACGAACCGTCGAGGTACATACATCGGTCAACTGATGCGATTGTGACCGGGTATCGCCAAATTCTGTAACCTGTTTTTCATCCTGCGTCCCTTCAACCATAATATAACGAAGCTGTTTTACATCCAGTTCTGCATTGATATGCAGAATGGCTTTCTCTATTAGCTCGTCGCTGTCATAGCTTACCGTGTAAACATATTGATGATTGATTTCTTTCCATAATGCCTGGAATTCTTCTTTGCCAAAATTCTCATTCAGCCTATTTTCCGGAATAGTGGTTTTCTCTTCCACCACCATATCATCGAGAGCTTTCGGATCAAATATGGAATTGATCAGTCGGGTAACTCCCTCGGCTATCGGTTGTAATTTTGGTGGCAATGGTGCTACGTTGCCGCTGGCTATAGCCTCACGATATTCAGGTGTGATATGTTTATCTTCGTCAATATAGCCATTGTCTTCCAAATAGATGATAATACGACTTGCTTCCAATTCGTCTATGGTATGAAGCTCTTCTCCAATCTTTATCTGCTTGCCGGTAAAATAGGCTACAGTTGCTTTGGCTGCACGTTCGCGCAGTACCTCACGGGTCTCTTTCTGTAATGCACTGGTAAAATCGGCATAGCTTTCATTGGCTATGACCGTCAATTTGTTGACCTCATGTACATCATCTCCCAATAACTCTTTGTCCATACGGACTCCGTTTTTATCCACACAAAGACGTAGGCCACGTCCTACTTCCTGCCGTTTGGCTGTGGTTGAATTAGAGTGTCGCAACGTACAGATTTGAAATACATTCGGGTTATCCCAACCCTCACGCAGTGCTGAGTGTGAGAAGATGAAACGGGTAGGTTCGTCAAAACTCAACAGGCGTTCCTTATTCTTCAATATCAGGTCATAAGCCGATATGTCATCCGACAGGCCGGTCTTTTTCTCTACCTTTCCATCTATTACCCGGTTTGTTTTCTTATCTATCGAGAAATAGCCACGATGTACCTCTTGGGGTACAAACCGACGTAGGTATTCATTGTAATCCTCGTCCCAAATGTGGAACTCTTCACTTACCAGGCGTGCATACTCTTCTTCAAATATCTTTTGGAACACACCCTTCACTTCATTTCCCTCTTCGTCGTAACTTTTATATTTGGCAACTTCGTCAATAAAGAAAAGCGACAAACACTTGATACCCCGCTTGAACAATTGCCGTTCTTTTTCAAAGTGCGACTTGATAGTTTCCCTTATCTGTACGCGCTGCATCGTTAACTCATTCGTGTCTCCGATTACCTCTCCTCTCCGCAGCGTGACGCCATTCAGGAATGTAACATAACCTTTGGCATTGATTTCAGACAACGTAAAACCTTCATATTCAGCCAAGCCTGATTCTTCAAGCAAGCTGTCACCCGTACCGAAAGTTTTAGTCTTTCGTACGATAGTGCCCGATGTCGTTTTGGTTTCTATTTCAATACGAGCCATAGGTGGTCGTTTGGGCGAAAGTTCAATACTGTCAAGATACATATAACCGCTTGTACCCCGCAGATTCTTCAACTCAAAACCCTTTACATGGATACGTTTTACCAGCTGCTGGCGGTAGGCATCCAACGCATCGAGTGCATAGACTGTATCGTGCTTGGTTTTGTGCGTCGCCGAATAATTCAACACAAACAACGGATTGAATCGTTTGATACCAGCCTGAGTGGCATCACCCTCCATCTTCTGTGGCTCGTCCATAATGACAATAGGATTGTTGGCCGCTATCACATCAATCGGACGGCGGCTTCCAAACTCATCGCGCTTGGAATATATAATACGACTCTCCTTACTGCGGCCACCCTCTTTCATCGAGGCAGCAAATGCCTGCGTATTGATAATCATCACACACAATCCCGAATCTGACGAAAAGCTGTCTAACTGTTGCAGATTACTACTATCGTAAACAAACCACCGGGCTTTTTTGGCGTAGAGTTCCATAAAGTGCTCTTCCAGCATGGTGAAACTCTTGGCTACGCCCTCACGAATGGCTATACTGGGCACCACCACAATAAACTTGCTCCATCCATATTGTTTGTTCAGCTCAAACATCGTCTTGATATAGACATAGGTCTTACCCGTACCGGTCTCCATCTCTATATCCAGATTTACCGGTGCCACTCCCTTGGACAGTGTTTCCGAAGGAGTTATATCGTATAAATTCTGTACGAAGCGGATGTTCCGAAGTATCGTCTGCTTATCCAGTTCCAAACGGTGGTTGCCGTAGCCAGCCTCTTCCTCCTTGTATATGATCCGTTGGTTCTGATAGGTACCCAAGTCCCTGCGATAGGTCGATAAAGTATGTGACGGCTGCCCACGAAATACCGCCACCGTATTTTCTACGGCATCGGTCTGATATTGCTGTATCTTAAACTTGAATTTCATTTTTGATTCATTTTCTGTTTAATCCCTCTTACCTTTTTTGCTCAAATTGTCAATAGCCTTGATAGAGTCCAAATAATCCTGTTCCACATCACTTATGGTACGTTGTTTATATTTACGGTATTCGTTTGTAGCATGCTCCATGGCCTCAGCATGTGACACATTACCAGAACCCTGCAAGAGCTGTTCTCCCGACATCGTAAGAATTCGGTCCAGATACTCTGCCCAATCATTCATGGTCATCGGCTGTTCACGCTCTGCCTGACGCTCTGCGAAATCCAAATATCCGGAAACAAGCTGTCCCATCGCACGAAGTTCTTTTTCATCCAAATAGTTTTTGGCAGTCTTGGCCTCTACCAATGTAGGTTGAGTACCCTTAAATGTCAGCAAACCCATAAAATCCTTTTCGGCATCTGCCCGTTCCACAATCAGTTCAGCAGCCGTATGTCCGTGAACCGCATAATGAATTTTATTCTGTACTTTCTTAAAGAACTCCTGGCTTACGGAAGCACGAGGATCATAATCTATACTTGTAGCATAGATTTCCAATACCTGACGATAAAAGACCTTTTCCGTAGCACGAATATCCCTGATGCGTTCCAGCAATTCCTTCCAATAGCCTCCGCCTCCCAATTTTTTTAACCGGTCATCATCCAACGTAAAGCCTTTTATCATATATTCTTTCAGCCGTTGTGTTGCCCATTGACGAAAACGGGTGGCTATCACAGACTTGATACGATATCCCAGCGCTATAATCATATCGAGATTATAGAATGTGGTATTATATGATTTCCCATCCGAAGCAGTTGTTCGGAATTTCCGAACAACTGCTTCCTCGTCTAATTCCCCCTCTTCAAAGATATGCTTAATATGTTCACTGACATTCGATTTACTGGTCTGATACAGCTCACACATCTGCGCTTGTGTGAGCCACAAGGTTTCATCTTCCAGTCTGACATCAATCTTAGTCTGTCCGTCGATAGAGGTATAGATAATCATCTTGTTTTCTCCCATTCTTCTATCCTTTCTGATTACAAGATTTTTCTTACCGTATCTTTGCTATATGCTTCAAACAGTTGCTCAAAGTTGTCAATCACATTGTCGTTGGCTGCCGAAGCATCGCGCATGACAAAGTATATCGGATGCAGTTTGGCAATTCCCATGATGGCTGCTTCAGTCACATCACGGTCGAAGCAAGCTATCAGATAGTTGTCATCTACCAAGTAAACTGTTTTACCTGCTATCTGTTGAGTCTCAATCTTGGCCGAAAGTTCTATACCGAGGTCGAGCATTACTTGAAACAGCAAATCTTTGCCTGTTCGGTCTGCCTTTACATTTTCATTGAACAACGATTGCATCGTAAACTCCTGCGGCGTATAGTACACATCTTCCATATTAGAGGAGTCAAGTTTCAACACGCGGAATCCGGTGTCGAGTTTTTCTATACCTTCCTTGTCTTTATTATCCTCTTTTATCTTCTTGCCGGCACGGCGTATGCGTTCCTTGCCGATTTCGCAGATGTTTTTGTATCCGGCTTTGTAGGCTTCACTCTTTTCGTCGGTCTTTTCAGGTAACTGTACCATAATAAACTTGCGGTTACCTCCATCTTCGGCATTAAGTTGCATTACGGCATGGGCTGTTGTGGCAGAGCCAGAAAAGAAATCAAGAACAAGAGAGTCTTTTGAATTTATGATCTCCAAGAAGAATTTAATAAGTGATGACGGTTTGGGAAAACTGAAGATTTTCCCATCAAACAGATTAGTGACCTCTTTTGTGCCATCTTGAGACATCCCGATGACATCTGGCAATTTTGTACTAACCGCAATACGTCCAAAGTCTTCACCAGCTTTTTTCATATCATCTTCTTTCCAATATCTTAACACAGGTTTACCTATTTTGAGAAAATCATAGTCGCCTGGGAAAACAATTCTTCCTTGGCTATAATAATCTTCAAAGGTATCTTGAGTTATACGCCACGTAGCATTAGGATTAGCTAGATATTTGTCGCCAGTTTTCGGGTTAACCATTGTAAAATAACTATTCGGACGCTCGCTGGCTGTTGTTTGTTTTGTCAAATCATGAACTCTCCATGGCCTGCCTGGATAATCGGGGGTCTCATAATATTTACGTTCTCCGCCAGGTATACTTGCTCTAAATTCTCCCGATTTCACATAACAAATTATAAACTCATAATCCTGTGATATACCAAATGGTACATCTGATTTAGCCGTTCTCTTTCTCCATGGAATTTGTGCGACAAAATTCATCTCTCCAAAGATTTCATCGCAAATTTTCATCAGGTTCTCAACCTCATTATCGTCAATCGAGATGAAAATCACTCCATCATCCAACAATAAATCGCGAGCTACTTTTAAGCGGGGATAAATCATATTGAGCCAATCAGTATGGAAACGACCATTAGAAGCCGTATTTCTTTCGTACTGCGACAATGTTTGATTACCCTCTTCATCAAAAAGTCCATTACGATCTTCCTCCACATCTCTACCTACATTATATTCGTCGTTATAGACAAAATCATTGCCAGTGTTGTAGGGTGGGTCGATATAAATCATCTTCACCTTACTCAAATAGGTCTCACGCAACGCTTTCAGCACATCGAGGTTGTCGCCTTCAACATAGAGGTTTTGGGTATGGTCAAAGTCCACACTCTCCTCGCGGCAAGGACGCAAGGTCATCGTCGTGGGCGTATTGGCCAGTCGATTGGCCGCGCGCTTGTCGGGCCAGGTAAATTGATAGCGTTCTTCACCCTCACCGATAATCTCGTTTGATAATTCGGCCTGCAACTTTTCAAAATCGATAGCCAACTCAGGCTTGCCACCCTTGCCAAATCGTTCTGTCACGCAGTTCGGAAACAACTGCTGTATCTTCTTTATATTTGAGCCTATCACATCAAGGCTTTGCATTTTCAGTTTTTCCATATTTAATTTTTTTCTAGTCCTACATATATATTTCCAAAGTCATGTGTATTGCTATATTTACCATTCCAGCCAATATTGCAATCTAATAACCATTATTACTTATATGAGTCATCAATGATTGTCTGCCAGTATTCCAAAAGTATAGAGACTATATTTATGACACTTGTATTTTGTGTATCGCTATAACAAGATATGAGAGCCATAGTATATACAATAATATTCTGACTAATATAAGATAGTCTGCAAGAAAAGTATTTAAAATTGTTATCTTGCAACGAGATATTATATTTTTGGCCCTCATCAAAATATGTTATCCATTCATATATATCATTATGGCAAAATTTCGAGAATAAAGAGTATACCTCTTCCCAAGTTTCGCTATAAAACAAATTAAACATAAGCGGCTTGTTTTCTTTAAGCCTCTGTAATAAAGCTTTTGGTCTGGTTAAAGTATAAAATCTTTGCTTATCTGTCTTTGAACTGGAATTTGTTATCAAGTCCTTACAATATTCCTCATCTGATATACATAAAGCTATCACTAATTCTCGTTCCATTAAAGCCCTTGCTTGATTGCAAACCTGAATTTCAAGGCACATATTAGTTAAGTGCCGAATAGCAATGATATCTTGAATATAACTTTTTATTAATAATATAATCCCAAGTTGTAAATAATCTCCTTTTTGTTGATTGGTTTGTTCGTTATAAAAATCAGCTAAAAGACAAATTAAAAAATCAAACTCGTCTACGTGGGATTTTAATCTTTTATTATCATATATCGACGTAAAGTATACATTATCGTCTGCTTTGAATCGTTCCATTTTTTGATACAGTTCTTGCCTTGATAAAGATCCAATTGTTTCTTTACCATCGTACATTCTATTAATTCTGTCTGTAAAAAAATCTTCACTTAACATATATATTACCTTTACATCATTTGTATAATACAATATCTGCTTGTTCCGGCATAGAACATTATATAGTCGTTTAGACAATATCATCCTTCAGTCTTCGAATAATTTTGAAATATTCTCTTTTCTTCCGAGGCTGTTTTTCGTTTGCCATTTTACGCTCAAGTATTGCAATTTGAGCAAGTAATTTAACCCGTTGTTCATGATCGGCTATCTGCTCGGACAAGGTCTGTCCCTCGACAACCTCGATATGGCCAAGTACTTTCACGATATTCTCCCAAACGGCATCGAGGTTCAGCCCCGACAATGGCAATGTGGCTTGCTCGACGGGTTGCCAAGCGGTTGTAAACAGCTTGGTGTGGAAGATGGCAAACTGTACTTGATTCTCATATCGCAGAGAAAAAACCATATGTTGAGCAATCAGTCGGTTCAACAGCAAGATGTTCTTTGCGTCATATTCCTTGCACTTCATTTGCACATCAAGTACATAAAACTCTTTCACCTCAGCTCCCTCGCTCAATGCAGGTATCGTTGCCGGGGAGACCACCGCCACAATATCGATGCGGGCAACATCGGCATCGAAGTTCTCACGTTGGGCGGGTTTCAAGTCAAACTTAGCATAAATCGCCTTCTTGGGCAACTGCCGTTTTCGTTCTGTAGATATGGGAAGACCGTACATAAGCTATTTTGGTGTGATACATAACAGGTGGTAGGAAGAAATCATCTACTCGTTAACACTTACTGGGTTAGTCAAAATCGTATCTTTAATCTCAACCTTCAAAGGCTCCTCTATATGGTTATCCTTTATTGTCTTTTCAATCGTGGTAATTTGAGAAGGATCGATCTTTTGAGAAGAACACATTGGTATAATCAATGATACAATTGCAACGATGAAAGATCCCAATGCAGTCTTTGCTGCCTTTCTACTTTCTTCAGCTGAGTCTAAGGCAACTCTCATTTCATCATCATGATACCGTTCTTCTAATGTTTTGAAATTGTTATTGACATAATCTACCGCTAACGGCAATGGGTAAATTATCCCTAACCCATATTTTTGCAGATCATATGCAAAATCAAGATTTATGTTTTGAGTCTGGCCTATTTGAAACAAGGTATAAACACCATTGTCCATTTTCTCCATTGAAAATCCATTACCAGAATAATCACTGGGAATAAAGGAACTCAAATCGGTACATTCAGTTGGTCTAAATGTATCGTTTTTTACGTCATAACTATATTTATCTCTATCATACAAAACATTATATCCAACATCTTCCTTTTCTGAACAAAATTTTTGTATAGCAATAAAGCCAAGAGACTCTAATTCTTTGATAAAATAGATGAAATCACAAATATCATAATATTGTTTTTCTACCTTATCCTTATCTTCCGTTCTATTGTATAAGGAAATCTGTGGCTTTTCTCCGTATGTCCATTTAAGGGCAAAAAAAGAAAACTCAGTACGCAATATTTTGGCTACTTGTAACTCTTGTACGTGACTTAACCCTTTCTCTTTGAGTTCTACAAAAACCTTTATCCATTTATTTTCTTTGTCAGTAAATTTCCTCATATCTATTTAATCACTAAGAATGTTATCAACTCAAAATCATCCAAACCGCGTATTTCACTAGTAAACAGGTTGCCCTGCACACCATTCAAGAAATCGTCTATGTCACTCTCTTCTTTCACCGTAATAATGCTTTCTATTGCCGATTGCAGCAGGTCACTGTAATGACGCATATTCTTTCCGTCACGAGTTTCCTTATTAAACTGCTTGCAAAGCGCCTTGTCGGGCACCGTTTTGTCTTTACAAGCATAACGCATCTTATCCAGTAACTTTTTGGGGGACAAATGGTCACAAATTACTTTCCCGGTATGTGAAAGATAAACCATATAAAACGGATGCAACAAATTGGAATGATCGATGTTGACACCGTTATTCTTATTTTTCAGCACAAACATTACACCCGGCTCTACCAAGTCGGAAGCACTCACCACCGCACACATTCCAAAGGGAGTCAAGTCCATGTTGGGATGCTCCTTTAAGTTTGCCAGCAAATCCAGACGGAACTCATTCAGCCCTAAGTCTACAATGTTCACTCCCGTATCCATATCTTCAATATCAACCACTTCATTCTGTAGTTTCTTCAACTGATTACGGCGGTATTCCAAATCACCCTTTTCGTCATTTGACAAAAGGTTATCATCGCCGGTACTGGTGATAACGGTAGCCTTCATTCGGCTTTCTACACGACCTTTCAGTTTGATATAGTCATCCAATTCCATATCTGGCCAGTAGTTCACCAACTGAATCACATCGTTTTTACTTCCGATACGATCTATACGACCGAAGCGCTGAATGATACGTACCGGATTCCAATGTATATCGTAGTTAATCAGATAATCACAGTCTTGTAAGTTTTGCCCCTCACTGATACAATCCGTGGCAATCAGCACATCAATCTCGCGGGTATCGTTCGGATGAATGGCATCCCGATCTTTCGACAGAGGAGAGAAGTAAGTCAGTATATCATTGAACGTACATTTCAGCTTCGGCAATGTAGTTTTACCTTCTGTACTGCCGGTAATCAAAGCCGTATAGAGTCCGCAATCGCTCAGCATCTTGCCAGACAACTGTTCATACAGATAATTGGCTGTATCGGCAAAGGCTGTAAATATCAGCACTTTTTTGTTATTACCGTTGATAGGATGCTCAAACTTATGTTTCAGGTCAGCCACCAACTGTTGCAACTTGGTGTCATGCTCGGGCGTAATATCCTTCAGCATAAGGATTAGTAGTTCCAGCACTTCTAAGTCCGCTTTCAAATCACGCCGCCAACTTACATAATCCATGTCCCGGAGATTGATTTTTGACTTACGACCTACAAACGGATCATTTTCATTATCTTCAGTATCAAAATCTTCCGTAAAATCGGTAACATCGATTGTTCCCGCGCCACTTTCTTCAAACTTATCGATGGCCGTAATGGAATCCTTGATAAAATCGTGTATCCGGATCAAAGTCAAACGGAAAGAATTGACACTACTTTCCAAACGCTTCAGCAGGTTAATAGCCATCAATTTCCGGATACCTTTTTCACGTCCGTCTATAGTCAATCCTTCTCCCTGGAAATCAATTCCATAATTATCTTTTGCACTTTCAAAGATAAACAGTGAAGGCGTATAAATGGACAAATTCAATGCGTTCAATTGTTCCGCAATATCGCTGAAGGTAATGGCATCGCTAAGGTCTGTCAGTTTAGGCCGACGAGATATTGGCGACAGACGTGTAGGGAATTTGCCTACCTCCGTTGTGTTGTAATACTTGATAATATGGCTACGACTACGGGCAATCGTCACGGCATCGAGTAACTGAAAGAAATCATAATTCAATGAATCTACCAGTTTTTCCGTCGTTCTCTTTTCCGGAGGTAGTTTTGCCCATTTGGAATAGGCTGTCTGAGCCTCTCTGAAAATACTGTCTATATTCTTGCTTGTATCCAGCAGGTCATTGATATTTTCAGCTTTTCCTTCATACGCCAACTGCAACTGATTTTTCAAATCACTGAAACGATTGTTAACCGGTGTAGCCGAAAGCATGAGCACTTTTGTCTTTACTCCGCTGCGAATGACTTTATTCATCAACCGAGCATAACGATTTTCCTTGAAATCATCGTCTTCATCTTCATTATCAAAACGTCCGCCATTGCGGAAATTATGACTTTCATCGATTACAATTAAATCATAGTTTCCCCAGTTCACACGCTCCAGATCAAGTCCGTTGCTTAATCCTTTGTCCCTAGACAAATCGGAATGAAATAATATATCGTAACGCAAACGGTCATTCAAAACCGGATTATTCTTATAATTGGAACGGAAGGTCTGCCAGTTATCATTCAATTTCTTAGGACAAAGCACCAACACATTCCGGTTGCGGTTTTCGTAATATTTAATCACTGCAAGAGCCGTAAATGTTTTACCCAATCCTACGCTGTCGGCCAAAATACATCCATTGTATTTTTCCAGTTTATTGATAATAGCCAAAGCCGCATCACGCTGAAAATTATATAGTTTATTCCAAATTACGCTATTCTTAAATCCAGTTGCCTCATTGGGCAATACATCCTCGCTGATGTCTTCCAAAAACTCATTGAAGATATTATACAACGTAATGAAATAAATAAAAGCTGGAGCATTTTCCTTGTATACCGTTTCAATGTTTTCAATGACATTATCAGTCACATCCTGAAACTTTTCTTTGTCTTTCCAAAGTTCAGTAAAGTTTTTCAAGAACATATCTGTAGCACTATACCCTGGCATTCCCACTACCATCGGACAAAGATTGTTTCCTCTGTCAAGTCCCAACTCTGTAGTAGTAAACTCATTGAAAGGCATATAAGTATAGGTTTCGTCACCTGTCTTTATATTAAGAAAGGAATTCATGGAACCATGTGTGACATTTGTCTTGAATCGGGCTTTTCTCCGAATCCAGTCTGCACATTCCCGTGCAATGGCGCGTTGCGTCAACTGATTACGCAATCTGATCTCAAATTCAGATCCGAAAAGGTTTCTTTCTCTATTCAGTTTTGGAATATAGAATTCTCTCTTCTGCTTTTCAGTCTTATCAGTAGTAAATGTAGGTGACGTAAAAATAAAATTTACACATTCCACCTTCTCCAGCTCTTCTTTCAATGCCTCATAGGCATAAATCGAAAAGCTGGCTGCCGCAATAGATATTTGGCTATTGCCTGACGCCAATGTCTGCCTTAAATCATCTATTACACGTTCCGTGATATTATTGAATTGCTTCGGAGCCTTCATATAATCCTCTTCTCATTTATCAAATTTCAACACTTTACAGAAAACCATTTAGTTAACATCGACATTCTCTGCTTTTTAATTAATATATACAAAGATATAAAGATTTAAGGCATTACCTCCTACCTTTCTACTATTATTTTAACATCACTTCATCCTCCACCAGCTTCTTCACCACCTCCACATCTGCCGGCAGCCAGTCCACAGAACCCAGCTCCTCCTGGCTCAGCCAGGCAGCATTTTCGTGTTCCTTCAGCACCAGATGACCGGAACGGACGGAGCACAGAAAGCAGTGCATCGTGAGATGAAAGGCAGGGTAATCACATTCTACTGTGGTGAGGAAGGAATCGACACTGATTTCCGTGTCCAGCTCTTCCCGTATCTCGCGTTTCAAGGCTTCCTCCCGGCTCTCGCCTGCTTCTATCTTTCCGCCGGGAAATTCCCAGTAGTCCTTAAATTCGCCATAGCCTCGCTGGGTGGCAAAATACTTTCCTTCGCGACAAATTACTGCCGCTACAACTTCTATCCGCTTCATCTTATTCTGTAAATTATTTTTCCTTTAAAATTCGATACTTTCTCCTTCCCGACCGATGCACCAGAAAGGGATATTCTTGGCATCTGCAAACTCTTTCATGCGCCAAGCCGACTCGAATCCGCTCGCCACAAAATGCATGGGAACAAGTAATCCTACCCGAAACATGTCGATAAACTGACGGGCACCACGGGTATAGCCGTTGCCGATACGACCGTCTACCGGAAACATGGCTACGCTGAAACTGTCCGTTATTTTCCGGATATCTTTCAGTTCTCCTAAAAAGCGCTTCTCTTCCTTTTCGGGATTCACGTCAGTTCCTGTCTCGGCACTATACACCAGTCCGCCGTGATAGTCATCGGTCAGGAAACGGGCGTACCAGTTATTCAGATCGCCTGCATGGAAGATCCGTTTGCCATCGGTTTCCACGATCCACGACACACCGCTGTCGGTACTTCCGGTTGCCGTAACATGAACCAGTCCGTCGCCCCATGTGGCACCTTTGGCGAGCCAGGCATCGGCCTCTTCCTTCTGTGCGCGGCGATGCTTCAGGATGTCTTTCGAAAGAATGTAAACGATGTCGGGTTTCGTCTGCCGCCACGCAAAGATTTGCCGGTTGAAATGGTCTTCGTGGAAGTGGCTGGAGAATACGTACATCGGTTTCGATGTCTTCAGCAGTTGCGGCATAACGCCGGACGGATCCATCCAGTAATCGAATACCAGCATGCACCGCTCTGTTTCGAAGGCAAAGCCGCTGTGAAAGATATAAGTCAGTTTCATGTCATCGAAGTCTGTTAAAATTATTTTTTCCTATAAAATTGATACGAAGATAGCAATTATTGCTATCAGAAATAGCCCAACAGCCAACAAAAGTGAACACTCTTAAAAAAACGCTTAAAAAGTGCTTTATAAGTATTGAAGTGTTACAACGAACGGATATTATTTTTAATTTTAAAATCGATTAGCAAAAGAGACATAGGCAAAAACAAATTAGATGGGATATGAAAAAGGGTTTGATTGTGCTTGCAGTGCTCGTAGCTGCATGCTTTACACGTGGCATAGATGCCCAAAACTCGGCACCTTACAAAAACTATTTCGAACTTGTTACGATGAACGATCCATCGAACTTGCTGGATAAAATTACAATTTATCCGCCTGTATTCGGAATACTTCAGGGAGGGGATACGAGGTTGAAGATTAAAGTCTGTAACAACGGTGATACGCTACTCAAGAAATCGTTCTTTTATGTGTATTACAAGAATAAAAAGGTAGGTAAGGCATTGCTCCCCAGCCTAAAAGCTAACGGAAGTTATGAGTTTTGTGTAAATGTCCACGACAAGATAGGTCGCCGCGACAAGCAGAATGTTTCATTCAAGATTAAACGGAAAAAGGCTTTCAGAACTTACCGGATTGCCTATCCTTATTGAATAAAATAAAAATATCTTTTTGTCATTTTGACAAATCCGTTGCATGAGAATCGCTTGTTTCGCACACAGGGAAAGTTGCTGGTTTTCGAGAGATTCTGATGCGACGGACTGATGGCAAAAAGCTGACAAACCGAACGTGATGCTAACAGATGTTTCGCCGATACGGAAGTAGTGTTTCGTACAGATGGAAATAGAAAGAACTGTCCGACTTTCTGCCGGCATTCAGGAAGCAGCGACGGGAGGTATTCTGGAAGTAAAAGGGGGAATACCAGCCTTTTTAATGAAAAAATCTTAACAAAAGACTAGCTTCATTCAAAAACGTCGTGACGTTTTTATTTTTTCCCGGCATCTTTTTCCCAATTTCCCTGCGGAAATTCACCGACTTTCCTGCATCTTTTTTGTCCTTTTCCGGATATTAAAAGCCGTTTTTCCCTTATTCGGACATAAATAGCGCATGAAAAAGAAGCCTCATCGGAGAATTCTTCAGTTAGATGAGGCGTTTTCTTTCTGGCCTCTGCAAGTGATTTGCGCTAAATCTTATCAAAAGGAAAGAAAAAGGTGAAATCAACTAACAAAGGGCTTTTGCAATAAGAGAACTGAACCAGCTGTCAGACGCATAGATAAATCAGCCAGACTGCCAGTAAAACAATTGCTACGATAAGGATAAACATTAATTTTCCATGAAAGAAACTTTGCTGTTCCCATTTCCTTCTCGCTTTGGTTTCGGCATGAATCTGTTCCAGTTGTTCAAGAGAAACACCCGATGACGGACGGTGTCTTTCGGTCAGTTTCAGCAAGCTGTCGCGTGTTTCGTTCATGCGCTTCTTGCCTGCTTTCCGCAGCTCGCGATTTTCTTTGTCGCGCTGCATCATGTCGTATATACATCCTAAGGTTCCCATGGCAACTCACTTTTAGCGTGTTGCCTAAAGTTAGTGATTTTCTGCATTTTTCAAAAGGAAACGGCAGACAATTCATATACATTAACGTGTAAGATAGGGTTCAGCGCATTTTCTGGAGGATATTTCTTCTGGCAACTTTCAGGGCGGGACTTAACGGGGATGCTTCCTCCAGCATCTCAAGTGCCGAACGGAGTTCTGCCAGAAGCTCGGGATATAGTTTGCACTGAAGGTAGGAAAGTTTCATGCACAGAGCTCTGATTCCTGCCGGACTGCCGGATGAAATCATCCGGTTCATACAGAAATCCAGAAAGTCGGTACGAAGGTTTTCTTCACGGAACGGCTGCGCAGCAAGCAGGGTAAGCAGCAGCCGGCATTTGGTTTCGCTGGATGTATGCATGGCTTCCTGCATCAGTTCGTCACATTTCGGGTACAGCCATTGTCGACGGGCTGCGTCGAGATGGGTAAACAGCCATGCGGCATTGTCCGAAACGTGTTTATCGGCATCGAACATGAGCCGATAGAGCTGTTCCGTCAACGAATGGTTTTCACAGCATTGAATCATGTGACATAGCTCACGGATGTCGTTTTCGTGTATTCTGCCGAGTAGTCTGCTACGCAAATCGCAGGAATTATCTGATAGAGCCATTGCTTACATGCACTTCTTTATCGCCTTGCGGCAACGGTTCAGTATTTTTTCGCTTGCAGGATGCTGGCGGGTTCCGCCCAGTTCGATGGCAGATACTACCTTGAAGCCGGTCCATTTCAGTATGGCACGCAGCGACTTGATGGTTCCCCGACTCTGGCCGAAAAGGATATTGAACGGGAAAGCGGTGGTACACGTGCTCACTAATATGGCTTTTTTCCCTTTGTGCAGGGGAAGGGGCAGCCCGCGGGGGCTCTCTCCTATCAGGCCATAGACGATGCGGTCGAATACGATTTTCAACTGCCCGGGCATGTTGCCCCAGTAACAAGGGGCTCCTACTACCAGCACATCGCAGCGGTCGATGGCGGAGAGTACCTGCTGGGCTCCGTCTTCGGGCAATACGCACCGACGGGTTTTGCGGCAGGTCATACAGCCGGTACAAGGTTTTACCTGAAGTTCGGGAACAAAGACGGTGGTTACGCTGGCTCCGTTGCGTTCGGCTTCCTCGCGAATGGCACCCAGCATGGCAGAAACATTGCCGTGCCTGCGCGGGCTTCCGTTGAGAATCAGTACGTTCATAGGGATAAGTTTTTACTCGGGCTGTGGAATATCAGGCTTTCATGGCGCGCAAGGCCTTGCACAACTGGTCAGGACAGGAGGTTGCCTTGCTTCCGCAGTGAATACCTTCCAGCCGGCTGATGACATCGTCTACTTTCATTCCCTTGACCAGCGAGCTGATTCCTTTCAAGTTTCCGTTGCAGCCTCCGGTGAAATGTACGTCAGTGATGATGTCGTTTTCTACTTCTACTTCGATATTGCTGCTGCATGTGCCTTGTGTTCTGTAATTAATCTTCATATAGCTAAACCAAAATGTGATAAAAAGACATTCCGGACAAAGCCGGGCACTTGTACCGTAACAGCTCATGGCCGTCACACTGCCGCTTTATCCGGAATGAAATGATAATGAATATTATTCTTCTCCCTCTTCAGGTTTCATGTTTGTATATACAGTCTGAACATCGTCAAACTCTTCCAGACGTTCAACCATCTTGTCGATTGTTTCGCGCTGTTCGGGAGTTACATCCTTCAAGTCGTTTGGAATATAAGTAAAGTCACCACCTACATCTTCGAAACCGCACTCTTCCAAGTGTTTCTGAATAGCTGCGTAACTTTTCGGGTCACCGTAAATTGTGATAGTTCCTTCTTCCGGATCTTCATCGTATTCGTCTTCTACGTTGTAATCAATCAGATCGAGAATCAGTTCTTCCATGTCCATTCCTTCTTTCTTCTTGAAAGTAAACACACACTTGTGATCGAACAAGAAGGCCAATGAACCAGTTGTACCAAGGTTACCGCCGAATTTGTTGAATACTGAACGAACGTCGGCAACGGTACGGGTAGTATTGTCAGTCAAAGTATCAACGAATACGGCTACTCCGTGAGGACCGTATCCTTCATATGTCATTCCTTTGTATTCGCTCTGGTCTTTACCCATCGCGTTTTTGATAGCGCGTTCAATGTTGTCCTTCGGCATGTTTTCACGCTTGCAGGTAGCGATAATAGAACGCAGTGCAGGGTTGTTTTCAGGTTCCGGACCGCCGGCTTTTACAGCAATAGCAATTTGTTTACCCAGTCTTGTAAATGTCTTAGCCATGTGGCCCCATCTTTTCAGCTTAGTAGCTTTTCTATATTCAAACGCTCTTCCCATTGGATTTTATGTTTTAATATGTTTTTATTATGTATAATGTTCTTTTTATCTCAGTTTGGCATCCAGCTTGTTCTGCAAGTTGGTGATGAGTTTCTGCATTACCTTGTCAATCTGCTTGTCGTTCAAGGTTGCGTTTTCGTCCTGAAGCATGAAGCTTACAGCGTAGCTCTTCTTGCCTGCTTCCAGATTCTTGCCTTCGTATACATCGAACAGCTCGACGCTCTTCAAGAGTTTCTTTTCGGTTTCGCAGGCAATCTTTTCGATTTCAGCAAACTGCACTTTCTTGTCGATCAGAAGTGCCAGGTCGCGTTTCACAGCCGGGAACTTGGAAATTTCCTTGTAGTAAACGGCGTTGTTCTTGATGGCCTTCATCAGTTCCTTCCAGTTCAGGTCGGCATAGTAAACTTCATTGTCGATGTCGAATGCTTTCTGTATCTTCTTGTGGATAATACCGAAGGTAGCCAGCAGTTTGCCGCCACGGGTATGTACTGAAATGGCTACAGAGTAGATATCGTCGGTCAGGTTTCCGAATACCAGTCCGCCGAAGTTTACTCCCAGACGACGGAAGATGTTCAGCACGTAAGCCTTCAGTTCGTATACCGAGCTGTCTTCATCGGGATGTGCCCATGAGTTGCTAACGCGTTTACCGGTCAGCCACAAGCCCAGATGCAGTTCTTCAGAATAAGCAGCAAGCACTTTCTCCGGATTCTTCTTCTCGGCATTGAAGTGATAGCAGTTTCCGAATTCGAAGAACTTCAGGTCGGCATTCTTACGGTTGGCATTGTGCTGGATACTTTCCAGACCGCCGAACAGCAAGGTTGCACGCATTACGTTCAGGTCGTTGCTCAACGGATTCATCAGGCGGACAAGATTTTCCGGCTTGTAGGTTTCCAGTCCGTCGTAATAGGCAGCGGCTGTCAGCGAATTGTTTAGTATCTCATTGAAACCGCAGCCAACGAGCTGTTCGGATACGAGGTTCTGAAGTTTAACCGACTTGTCTACGTCGCCTTTTACGCTCAGGCTTGACTTGACGGAAGTAGGTATTTCTACATTATTATATCCATAGATACGGAGAATATCTTCTACTACGTCGCACGGACGCTGTACGTCTACACGATATGCCGGGACCAGCAGTGACAGACCTTCGGCAGTTTCGCCGGTAATCTTCATTTCGAGGCTGGTTACAATGCTCTTGATAGTTTCTACCGGAATAACCTTTCCAATCAAAGCGTTGGCGTAGTTGTAAGAAAGTTCTACCGGGAAATCGGCAATCGGCGACGGATAGTTATCTTTAATTTCGGAAGCGATTTCACCGCCGGCAAGTTCTTTTACCAGCAGGGCAGCTTCTTTCAGCGCATAAATCGTATTGTTCGGGTCGATACCACGTTCGAAACGGAAAGAAGAGTCGGTGCTCAGTCCGTGACGACGGGCAGTCTTACGTACCCATGTCGGGTGGAAATAAGCGCTTTCCAGGAATACGTCTTTGGTTGTTTCGGTTGTTCCTGAATCGAGTCCTCCGAATACACCGGCAATACACATCGGTTCTTCTGTGTTGCAAATCATCAGGTCGCGGTCGGACAACTTGCGTTCTACGCCATCCAGCGTAACGAACTTGGTTCCTTCGGCACAAGTCTTTACAACGATCTTGCCGCCTTTAATCTTGTCGGCATCGAAGCAGTGCATCGGCTGACCGTAGGCGTGAAGGATGTAATTGGTAATATCGACGATGTTGTTGATAGGACGTACACCGATCAGACGCAGCTTGTTCTGCAACCATTCGGGACTTTCCTTTACGGTCACGTTCTTGATGGCAACGCCTGCGTAGCGGGGACATGCTTCTGTGTTCTCAACAACGATATCAATGTTCATATCGTGGTTGTCTACCTTGAAGGCATCTACCGAAGGACGCTTCAATGTAGCCTGACGACCGTTCTGAATAAGCCATGCATACAAGTCGCGCGCTACACCGTAGTGTGAGCAGGCATCCGAACGGTTCGGTGTGATATCCACTTCTAGTACGTAGTCGCTCTTTATATTATAGTAATCTTTGGCAAGTGTGCCCGGTACAACATCGGCAGGAAGCACGATGATACCTTCGTGACTTGTACCGATACCGATTTCGTCTTCGGCACAAATCATACCGTTTGATTCAACACCGCGAAGTTTTGATTTCTTGATGGTAAAACATTCGTCACCGTCGTACAGTTTGGTTCCGAGCGTTGCCACTACCACTTTCTGTCCGGCAGCTACGTTTGCAGCTCCACAAACAATCTGAACAGGCTCGCCCTGTCCTAAGTTTACGGTAGTGATATGCATGTGATCTGAATTGGGATGCGGTTCGCAAGTCAGTACTTCGCCGATAACAAGCCCTTCCAGTCCTCCTTTTATAGATTGAACTTCTTCTACCTCGCCTGTTTCCAAGCCAATGGAGGTAAGTGCGGCTGCCACTTCATCGGGTGTCAAATCGAAATTGACATATTCTTTCAGCCAATTATACGAGATATTCATATATGTATAGTTTTATGTATTTCTTAAATTGTCGTGCAAATTTAATATAAATATTTGGGATAGAATATGAGTACAGAGAGTTTTTTACGTTCACTCAAAGACAGATACCCCACTTCTTTACCCCCTTTCCGGTCTTTCCGGCATGCGGAGGTGCACATCAGAACGGCACATCGGGAACCGGACCGCCAAACGGATTTTCGGGTTGCGGAGCCATGTCTACGGGAGGAGGAACGAACGATTGCCCTCCGCCGCCGTTGTTCATTTTCGAACGGAGAACCGGAGCCGTATTTTCCTCGCCGGGCATCGGTACAATCATTTCGTCGTCCGGATTCTGGAAGCGGGCAAACTCGGCGCGGAAACGCAGCAGCACGTCGCCTACCGCACCGTTACGATGCTTGGCGATGATGATTTCTGCCATGCCGTGCAGGTCGTTTCCCTTTTCGTCGGTATAGATTTTATAGTATTCCGGACGGTGGATGAAGCACACCATATCGGCATCCTGCTCGATGGCTCCCGATTCACGCAAGTCGCTCAACTGAGGGCGCTTTCCGTCGATACCTTCACGGCTTTCCACACCACGGTTCAACTGACTCAGGGCAATGATCGGAATGTTCAGCTCCTTGGCAAGTCCTTTCAACGAACGCGAGATGGTACTTACTTCTTCCTGACGGCTGCCGAACGACATACCGCTGGCATTCATCAGCTGGAGGTAGTCGATGATGATAATCTTCACATCGTGTTCGCGTACCAGTCGGCGTGCCTTGGTTCGCAACTCGAAAACGGACAGTGAAGGGGTATCATCGACATAGAGCGGAGCATCGTACAGTTCCTTGATCTTGTAGTCGAGCTGTCCCCATTCGTAAGGAGCAAGCTGTCCACTCTTGATTTTCTCACCGGGGATTTCGCAGACATTGACGATCAGACGGTTCACCAGCTGCACGTTACTCATTTCAAGAGAAAACAGCGCAACGGGTACTTTGTTATTTACCGCCATGTTCTTTGCCATGGAGAGCACGAAAGCCGTCTTACCCATCGCCGGACGGGCAGCTATGATAATAAGGTCGGAATTCTGCCAGCCGGAAGTCATCTTGTCAAGCTGGTGGAAACCGCTCGACAAACCGCTCAGACCGTCGGTACGTGCCGCCGCTTTCTGAAGCATCTCATACGCTTCCTGAATGACAGGATTGATCTGCGTATAGTCCTTCTTCATGTTCTGCTGCGAGATTTCGAAGAGCTTTCCTTCGGCTTCCTGCATCAGGTCGTCCACGTCCTGCGTTTCGTCGAACGCTTTTGTCTGGATATTGCTGGTAAAAGAGATCAGTTCGCGTGCCAGAAACTTCTGGGCGATGATGCGGGCATGGTATTCAATGTGGGCAGAAGACGCCACCTTGCCACTGAGCTGGGTGATGTAAAAAGGTCCGCCCACCTCGTCCAGGTCGCCGCGTGAACGCAACTGTTCTGTCACCGTCAGGATATCAATCGGTTTCTGCTGTATCGCCAGGTCGGTGATGGCTGCATATATCAACTGATTGCGGTGTTCGTAAAAAGATTCGGGACGGAGGATTTCGCTCACAAGCGAATATGCATCCTTTTCAATCATCAATGCTCCCAGCACAGCCTCCTCCAGTTCGGGAGCCTGCGGCTGCAAATGTCCGTATTCATCAACAGGCTTTGTCTTGGTTGCCTTCGGGACACGGGTAGTTCTTCTCGTTTCTGCCATTTCTCTCTTTTGAATTTTTAATTCCGCAAAGATACGAAAAAGCTTCATTTGTCACGAATCGTAATCTTATGAAGAATGAAAAAAAGCATAAAGTTTCACTATTGGGTATCGCTCCTGCCTAAATAAATCTGGCCGGTGAATGAAAGAAATTCATTCACCGGCCAGCCTGCTACATCGTTCGGTCACGATGATATTTACATTACCAAGCACATATTTTATTATAAGCCTAAATCCTTGAACGTACGGGGAGCTGGTGTCTTAGGCAATGGCTTACGGTCTTTCAACTGTTCCAAAGCTACCTCAATAGCCTTTTCAAGCTGTTGATCCTCGCCCATCTGTTCCTTCACCGGATCGTTATCGATCAGGATATCCGGATCTACGCCATGGTTTTCGACAATCCACTGGCCGGTCTTCGCATCGTAATTGGTGAAGAAAGGAACGCGGATGTCTGTACCGTCCATATAAGGCAGAGAACCGCTGATACCGATGATACCGCCCCATGTACGGGTACCAATGACTGTACCAAGGTTATTGGCCTTGAAGCTCCACGGGAACAGGTCACCGTCGGATGCAGAGTATTTATTAATCAACAAAACCTTCGGACCATACTGGGTACCGTCGGGGATTGTTCCGTTCTTGCTCGAAGTACGATACATGGTCATACGGTACGGTTTACGGAGCAGACGCTCGATGATCATCGGTGAAACATTACCACCACCGTTGGCACGGTCGTCGATAATCAACGCTTCCTTATCGAGTTGAGGATAGAAGTAACGGGCAAACTCATTCAGTCCTTCAGGACCCATATCGGGAATATAGATATATCCCACACGACCTTGTGTTGCTTCTTCTACCCGTTTCAGGTTCTTCTGTACCCAGTTGTAATGATATAACGGGTATTCATTATCGGTAGGTGTAACGACTACCTTTCGTCCTCCTTTGGCTGCCTGCGTATTGATAGTCAGTTCTGTCAAGACATTTGCCTTACCCACCAGCAGCTTGTAGATGTTATCGACTGTAGTAGTCGATACTCCATCGATAGCAGTAATATAATCTCCTTCATGGATATTCAAGCCTACCTCCGCCAACGGTGAGCGCAGGCTCTTGCTATAAGGTGCTCCCGGGATGATCTTGTCAATGCGGTAATATCCGCTTCCGTCACGACTCAATTCGGCTCCCAGCAATCCCATCGGAATGCGTTCGGCACGCTTACATTCGCCCGGATTGACATAAGCATGTCCGCAAGCCAGCTCACCGATCATCTCATTGATAATATAGTTCAGATCGAAACGTGTTTTGGCATATGGTACCAGCACCTGATACTTGGTCTTGATGGCTTTCCAGTCTACTCCGTGCATATTCTCCAGATAGAATCCGTCACGATAGGCTCTCCAAGCCTCATCGAAAATCTGTGCCCATTCCTGATTGTAATCGATGGTTGCCACCATATCCGACAAGTTGACTGGATCTTTCAAAGCGACCTTTCCGGTAGAGAGCTTAGATACGTACCACTTGTTCTTCTGTAAATAGATGATTGACTTGTCCGATGTAGGATTTCCTGCCAGTCGGGCGTTTTCTGCAACCACCTCATCCTTTTGGGTATCCAGATTAAATGCGTGAACATCTCCTTTGCTTTGATACCAGATAGCCTTTCCGTCTGAATAAAAATTATAATAGTTATCGGCATCCAGCGGAAGCTTGATGATACGGGCATACATGTTATCGGTATCCACCTTCATTCCGGTGCTTTCTTTCTTATCGTCTTTCTTCTTGTCGGATGCGGCAGTCGTGGTATTATCTTTTGAATCTGCGCCCGAAGCATCCTCACCCAAGAACGGAGAAGGAGTAGATAAGGCCAGAGGTACCAGATAAATGCCTCCCATACGGGTATAGACATGATTCCATTCCAGCCGTCCGTAAATCGGATTGAAGTCTCTGTCGGAACTGAATATCAAGTATTTTCCGTCGGAACTGAATGTTGGTTCAGAAGAGTTATACCATTTTTCTGTTACCGGATATTCCTTTCCCGACGTCAAATTATAGATATAAACTACCGACAAATCATTCGAAGCTGGTTTCGTATATGTGATCCATTGGCTGTCGGCAGAGAAAGCGACATCCCGAAATTCTGCTTCAGGATTCTGCATCAACACTTTCTTGGTCTTGGAAGCCACATCCACCACCACAATCCGATTCTTACGGTCTGTATACAGAATAGTCTTGTTATCAGGGCTCCACGCTAACTGACGGATATAAGTGTCGTTATCCTTGGTCAGTTGAACAGGTTCTCCTCCTTCCGCCGGCTCAAGCCAGATTTCAGTTTCACCGGTACGATCGGAAATATAAGCAATGTTTTTACCGTCGTACGACCATTCGGCATCTCTTTCATGAGCTCCCGGCGTACGGGTAATGTTACGGGTGACTCCTTTCGCAACCGGGACGTCGAAAACTTCTCCACGGGCAGTCACGGCCAGACGCTTTCCATTAGGAGACAGACTTATGGCCGTCAAGTTGTTGGCAACATGTTTCTGCTCCGTACGGGCATACACATTCTCGCCGTTCAAGGTAATATGAATCTGCTCCGACTTACGAGTCCTCGGGTCCAATCGGTAAAGATAACCTCCATGTTCATAGACAATGGTATTTCCGTCCGAACTCGGGAACTTTACATCATAATCCGTATAGTTCGTAACCTTCTCGGTCTTTCCGGTTTTGGTGTTATAGACAAACAGATTCATCGTCATGTCACGGTCGGACGCAAAGAAGATCTCATCCCCGATCCACATTGGGAAAATATCCTGAGCCACGTTATTCGTGACATTCGTTACCTTCTTGGCTTCTGTATCATAGATCCAGATATCGTCGGCCATTCCTCCACGATAATATTTCCAGCTACGGAACTCACGGAATACACGGTTATAGGCCAACTTTTTCCCATCTGGAGAATAGGAACAGAATCCACCTTCGGGCAACGGAAGTGCTTCAGACATTCCTCCTTCCTTGCCTATCATCCAAAGTTTACCTTGAAATCCGTCGCCAATACGGTTACGGTAAACAACCTCTTTACCATCGCGCGACCAAGTCATGACAATGTTATTCGGTCCCATACGGTCGCCCAAGTCATCGCGGCTGTTTGTTGAGGTATAAGTCAGACGCTGTGGTTCTCCACCATCGGATGAAATCAGATAAACCTCTGTATTTCCATCATACTGTCCTGTAAAAGCAATCGATTTACCGTCTGGAGAATAATGAGGAAAAATCTCATATCCTACATGAGAAGTCAGACGCTGTGCCTCACCACCCGATAAAGGAGCGCGATACAAGTCACCGGCATAAGTGAACACCACATCGGTTCCATTGGTAGAAGGGAAACGAAGCAGGCGAGCTTCATCCGCATGTACAGGAACAGTCAGTCCTGCAACAAATACCAAAAAACAAATTTCCTTTTTCATAATTCTAAAACTTAATCTCTTCCACAAGCAAAGTTATGCATTTATGACTTAAAAGGATAACTTAATGTATATTTTTCTAATCAACAACAAGCAGAAAGATAGAAATAAGCCTTCAATATTGAGCTTTCTAAATAAATATATGGTTTATATACAATAATCAGAACTTTTCAAAAGACTGAGTGCATACCCCAAGCCGCCGACAAGGGCCGTCATGTCTGTTCCTAATATACTATAATAAGAGGAATGAACGCAAGTCTGTAGCATCAGGGACCGCGAAACGTAAACTTGATATTGAGCAAAGGAATTTTTTACCTTGTTGCTGCGAAGCCCAAACGGGAACCGGCTCGAAAAAGCAGGAAAAAGCTATTATATAAAGTTTGCTTTTCCGGGTATCCTAAATACATTTTTGAAAAAATGCCGGCTAACTTTAAAAACTTTGCATTATCTTTGAAAAAACAAAATATAACGATATGATTACTTTTCCTAATGCCAAAATAAACCTTGGACTGAACGTCGTGGAGAAACGTCCCGACGGATACCATAACTTAGAAACTATTTTTTACCCGATCAGACTGCAAGATGCTCTGGAAGTAAACCGTCTGGAGGGTTCTGATTTACCTTATAAGTTTCATACTACAGGTACACTGATAGAAGGTGCTCCCGAAGATAACCTGGTAATCAAAGCATATAATCTGCTGAAAGCAGAGAATTATGAATTGCTCCCTGTCGATATTCATTTGTTTAAGCATATTCCGACCGGTGCAGGACTGGGGGGCGGTTCGTCGGACGCTGCTTTCATGATAAAACTGCTGAATGAAAAATTCAAACTCGGAATGAGTGAAGAAAAGATGGAAGCCTACGCAGCCCGACTGGGAGCCGACTGTGCTTTCTTTATCAAAGACAAACCGGTATTCGCTACCGGTATCGGAAATGTATTCGAACCGATTGAACTTTCTCTGAAAGGATACTATCTGGTTCTTGTAAAACCGAATATCTCTGTTGCCACACGTGATGCTTATGCGTCTGTGAAGCCTCAGCATCCGGAGGTTTCGCTGAAAGAAATAGCCAAACAACCGGTGGAAACCTGGAAGGATTGCATGAAGAATGATTTCGAATACAGTGTGTTCCAAAAATATCCTGAGATAGCTGCCATCAAGGACAAGCTGTACGACCTGGGAGCTGTCTATGCATCGATGAGCGGTTCCGGCTCGGCTGTCTACGGTCTCTTCAAGGAAGCTGTAGAAAATGTTGATGAAAAATTCGGCGAATGTTTCTGCCGTCAGCGTGAACTGGAATAATCTTTTATGGCAGATTTCATCGACGATAAAATACATTATCTTCCATTTGATTCCGACGGAATAGAGCTTCCGTCGGAATTTACCTATCCATTTCATTATGTTCCTCATCCGCTGACAGTGATGGCTGCCCGTGAGGTTCAGGATTATCTGGCTTCGCGGACGGACTGGACGAAAGAGCTGTCGGAAGGAAAGATGTTCGGAGTACTGATTGTGCAGACTCCCGATGGTAAGGTTGGCTATCTGGCCGCTTTCTCAGGGAATCTGGCAGGCAGTAATCTGCACCGTTTTTTTGTACCTCCCGTATACGATTTGTTGCAGCCGGACGGATTCTTCCGCATCGAAGAGGCAAACATTTCGGCAATCAACAGACAGATTAAGGAACTGGAAAGCAGTCGGCAGTTGACGGAGATGCGAACGGCTCTGGCGGAATGTCAGGCACGGGTAGACCGTACACTGACTGAAGCCAAACAGCATATGAAGGAGGCCAAAATAGCACGTGAGCAACGACGTTCGGAAGGTGCCAGCGAGGAAGAGCAGAAGGCTATGATTCGTGAAAGCCAGTTTCAGAAGGCGGAATACAAACGTCTGGAAAAAAGACTGAAGGAAGAAGTACAGCAGCAGGCGGAAGAATTGGAGAAAATGGAGCAACTTATCCGACAGTTGAAGCAGGAACGCAAGACACGTTCGGCTGCCTTGCAGCAAAAATTGTTCGAACAGTTCCGTATGCTGAATGCAAAAGGGGAAGTAAAAGACTTGTGCGAGCTGTTCAAAGATACCCCGCAAGGTACTCCTCCTGCCGGAACAGGTGAATGTGCCTTACCCAAACTGTTGCAATACGCTTACCTGCATCGGCTCAAGCCGCTTGCCATGGGAGAATTCTGGTGGGGCAAATCTCCGAAAGATGAAATCCGGCATGAAGGACACTTCTACCCTTCCTGCCAAGGCAAGTGCGCCCCTATCCTGAAACACATGCTGGTCGGCCTGCAAGTAGCTAAGAATCCGCTGGCCGAAAATATACACAAAAACACCGAACCTGAAATCGTTTACGAGGATGAGTGGCTGCTCGTAGTGAACAAACCTGCGGGAATGTTGTCTGTTCCCGGCAAGGAAGCATTAAATTCAGTATATCAGTTCCTGCACGAACGGTATCCGCAAGCTACGGGTCCCATGCTCGTCCACCGGCTTGACATGGCAACATCCGGATTACTGCTAGCCGCGAAAGACAAGGATACCCACCAGACATTACAGGCTCTTTTCAGTGGAAGACAGATAAAGAAACGCTATACCGCCATCTTGTCGGGCATAGTCGGCTCCGACGAAGGAGTCATCAATCTGCCGCTTTGTCCGAACCTGAACGACCGGCCCCGGCAAATGGTAAGTTTCGAATATGGAAAACCAGCCGTAACCCGCTACAAGGTATTGGAGCGGAAAAACGGAAAAACACTGATCGCTTTCTATCCACTCACAGGACGAACACATCAGTTGCGTGTTCATGCGGCTCATCGGCAAGGGCTATCTTGTCCTATCGTAGGCGATGAACTGTACGGGAAACATGCCGACAGACTGTATCTTCATGCAGCCGAACTGAGTTTTACGCATCCAGTAAATGGAAAAACAATCACCGTCTGCCGGGAAGCCAACTTTTCACTTGATTAAACGAATATACTAAAATTTGTTATTCCCAATAAACTTTCTTGTCTGCGGACTGTCATAACATCAGAAAGCGCGCTAAAAATGTTTTTTAGTATCAATCAAAATTATAACAACAATGAAAACAAAACGTTTATTCACAGCACTGATGATGGCAACCATGATGAGTTGCGGTATTATATTGGCACAGCCGGGTCAAAAAGATAAGAGACTTACACCGGAACAGCGTATCGAGATGCAGGTTAAAAAGGCACAGCAACGTCTTCTTCTAGATGAAGCTACCGCCGCAAAATTTGCACCGTTGTATAAAGAATATCTGGAAGCCATGCAGCAATGCAAGCCTACCTGCCCAAAACAACAAAAAGGTGAGCCCAAAGAATTGACTGACGCTGAGATAGACCAAATGATGCAGGATCGTTTTGCTGCCCGCAAGAAACTTGTAGAAACTCAGGAAACGTATTACAAGAAGTTTAAAAAGATTTTGAACATCCGTCAGGTGGAAGCTCTGTTCAAGGATAATGGTCCCCGACGTGCTCATCGTCCGTGTATGAAAAAACCTCAGTTTCCTCAGATGCCTAAGGGAAAAATGGGACAAGCTCCAGCACCTTGCGACAAATGTCCGGCTCAGCAGAAGTAAACTTCTCTCTTATGTAAGACTTATAAATTTGACAAAAAATCAGCCTCCGGTGAAGATGAATATACTTCCACCGGAGGCTGATTTATTTTGGAAGTGCTTGCTCCGATTAGGCTTCCAGTCTTTTCCTGTCTGACCTTTCGTCAATCAGAATCGGACAACTCTACGTTCTAACCAAACAGAGTCTTATTATTTCGTTCAGTCCGTTAATCCTTTTTCGAAGCGATTACATCTTTTTGCAAACACCTTTTTCTCATCGCTTTAATAGGCATGATCGTCTTCTTTCATTTCTTCTACTGTGATCGGCTTTTTGTCGATGGCTCTCCATGCATAGACAATGTAAGCCAATACAAACGGTACAAGAATCGAAACATAAGCCATCGTTGTCAGCGTAAACTTACTGGAACAACTGTTGGCAAGTGTCAGCGAACTTTGCAAATCGGCTGTTGAAGGATAATAAGCCGTATGGTTATATCCTACGCACAGCAACAATGCCAATACGGTAAACACTGTTCCAACTCCTGCAAACCAGATACCTTTTGTATAGGTTGTACTGAGAATACTTTTTATCAGACCGAACAGAACTCCGACAACTCCCACCAAGAATAATATCAGCAGATGAGGCATAGCCATCAGGTTATGGAAGTATTTGTACGGTTCCATCACAATGGCTTGAGTTTCCGGATCCACAGCAAATCCGTGTTTCAATAGTGTACGGATCACAAAAGCCAGGAAGAAGATCAAAAACGGTACAGCATCCGAAATCAACTGGCGGCGGCAGCGAAGGATCAGTTCCTCGTGACGAATGTTATTGATGAAATACAGATTACCCAACAAACGTGCCAGGAAAAAGACAGCCAGTCCTAGAATCAGGTTCCACGGATCGGTAAAAGCATCCAGTCCGTGCCAGCCGTTTGCCCAACGACTGATGACCGGCATCATCTCACTGGCCATGTTTGCCTTCCGCACAATGAAGTTTGAGCCGTTGAAAAAGGTCGCTACAGCAGCTCCCAGCAATACAGGTCCTACAATTCCGTTTATCACCAGGAAATACTGATAGGTACGTTTACCCAGCAAATTACCCAACTTCGACTGAAATTCATACGAAACAGCTTGCAGCACGAAGCTGAACAGAATAATCATCCATAACCAGTAAGCACCTCCAAAGCTGGTACTATAGAACAACGGGAAAGAAGCAAAGAAAGCTCCTCCGAAAGTTACCAGTGTGGTAAACGTAAACTCCCATTTGCGTCCGGTAGAATTTACCAGCAATGTACGCTCTTCTTCAGTCCGTCCCAGACGGAACAACAGTGAGTTTCCTCCCTGTACAAACAACAGAAATACCAACAATGCTCCCAGCAAGGACACCAGGAACCACCAATAGTTCTGTAAAAATATATATGTAGTATCCATAATTTCTATGATTTAAGCAATGGTTGATTGATGTTTATTATACTTCTTCCGGTCCCTTCTTGATAGCTTTCAGCATAATGCCGATTTCGGCTATCAGCAACACGGTAAACATGATCAGGAATATAAAGAAGGTTGTCTGTACAGAGCCGGTTTCCAGTCTGGAAATGGCAGCATTCACCGGAAGCAAATCCTGAATAGCCCACGGCTGACGTCCTACTTCGGCAACTACCCATCCCGCCTGACTTGCAATATAAGCCAGCGGAATACTCCAAAGAGCAATCCAATGCAACCAATTGGCTTTCGACAACTGATGTTTCCACGACAGGAACAAAATCACAATAAAGAACAGAATGAAATACATTCCCAGTCCCACCATTACACGGAACGCCCAGAAAGACAACCATACGTTCGGAACAATCGAATTGGGATCTTTGATATATCCGTATCCGAAGTAAGGCATATTTTCGTCCAGCACCTGACGAGCACGCTGCATGCCAGCCTCATTCTTTTCTTCCTTTGCCTGACGGAAATCGGAAAGAGCCTTAATGGCCATTTTCCCCTTCTCTATTTTTTCGGTAACGGAAAGAGCCTTTGAACCGTCAGGAAGCGTATATCCTCCCAACAGAAGGTCGTTTATTCCCGGAACATATCCGGCTACATCGTGAGTAGCAAGATAAGAAAGCATTTCGGGTATCTTGAGGCTACCTACTACCGTAAGTGGTTCGTGAGTACCTCCTTCGTAAAGCGCTTCCATTGCCGCCAGCTTCATCGGCTGGTATTTGGCTACCTGGTAAGCCGACTTATCTCCTGAAAATGCCGTAATCAAGGCAGCAAACAATCCTACGCCTGCCGCAACCTTTATACTGGCTACAGCAAACTCCTTTTCCCGCTTGCGCAACAGATACCATGCACTTATGCCAATGACAAATACAGCACCCAATATCCAACTGCTGAGCACCGTATGCATGAACTTCATTACGGCTACGGGCGAAAAGGCAACCGAAGCGAAATCCACCATTTCGTTGCGCACTGTTTCAGGATTAAACTCCATACCTACCGGATACTGCATCCATGAGTTGGCAACCAGAATCCACCATGCGGAGAAAGTGGCTCCCAGCCCCGTCAGCCAGGTAGAGGCTAAATGAAACTTTTTACTTACTTTATTCCAGCCGAAGAACATGACTGCTATAAAAGTGGCTTCCATGAAAAAGGCCACAATGCCTTCAATAGCCAACGGAGCTCCGAATATATCTCCTACAAACCACGAGTAATTGCTCCAGTTGGTTCCGAACTGAAACTCCAGTATCAGTCCGGTGGCAACTCCCACGGCAAAGTTTATTCCGAACAACTTCATCCAGAACTTAGCCGTCCGTTTCCAAAATTCATTTCCGGAAACATAATAAAGCGTTTCCATTAATCCCATAATAACAGCCAAGCCCAAGGTAAGCGGCACAAATAGCCAGTGATACATGGCAGTCAAGGCAAACTGGGCTCTCGACCAGTCGACCATAGATGTGTCAATACTTTCTAACATAGATCTTTGATTTATTTAATTATTGAATCGGTTGAACGATGAATGAGTTCCGAGCCTACGTACTCCTGCTTTTCCTCATTCGTTTTCCCTTTCAGAAAAGACGGGAAGAAAAACAGCTTCAGGATAAAGAACATGATAAAAAGCTTTATCAAGATAAGTGCCCAAAGGGTACGTCCAAGCGTCATGCTCCGGAAACCGTCCCGATAAAACTCCCAAATACGAATAATATGTTTAATCATAGTTTATTTTTATAATGATTACAAAGTAAAGTCTTTTATCGGTAAAAAGCAAGCCTTTGTCCGGATAAAATCAGCATTAATCTAATTCATTTGAACCCCAATATAGCATATTGTATTTTTGTACCGTCAAATTAAATGAGCAGAATATGAAACAACGAGCACTATGTTTTATCGCAATCTTATCGGCGGTTACCCCTTTCTACGCTCAGGAAGAGAAAGAATGGACGCTGGAAGACTGCATCAATTATGCACTTGAAAAAAACATTCAGCTGCAACAGAATAAGATATCGTTGCAAGAGAGCGAAATAGACATAAAAAGTGCAAAGGCAAGCCTTTTCCCCAGTCTGTCATTCAGCACCGGACATAATGTAATAAACCGACCTTATCAGGAGCAAAGTGCAACGGTAAGTGGCACAGAAATCATTACCAGTGACAACAAAACTACTTACAACGGAAGCTACAGCCTCAATGCACAGTGGACACTCTGGAACGGTGGAAAACGACTCAACAATATCAAGCAACAGAAAACGAACCGAGATATTGCAGGACTTGCCGTAAACGAAACGGAGAATAGTCTACAAGAAGAAATTACCAAACTGTTCATTCAGATTCTTTATGCTGACGAGTCGATCAACATCAACAAGAATACGCTGGAGGTCAGCGAAGCAACGTTTCACCGGGCAGAAGAGCTGTTTAAGGAAGGAAGTATTTCGAAAGCCGACCTTGCCCAACTGGAAGCACAAGTGAGCAACGACAAATATCAGCTGGTTACAGCCGAAAGTTCTTTGCGCTCCTACAAATTGCAACTTAAACAATTGCTGGAGCTGGACGGTACAGCCGAAATGAAACTGGTACTTCCGGAACTGAATGATGAACACGTGATGCAAGTATTACCAAGCCAGACAGACATTTACCAGACAGCTTTGACAACCCGTCCTGAAATTCAGAGCGGCAAACTGAGCATTGAAAATGCCAAACTCGCCATTTCGGCTGCCAAGGCTGGTTATTATCCGACCATCAGTTTATCGGCATCCAGCTCCAGTACCACAAATACTGCCAGTACAAACAACTGGGCACAACAAATGAAATACGGCTGGAACAACATGATAGGCATTAATTTGAGTATTCCTATCTTCGATAACCGCCAGAACAAAAGCAACGTACAGAAAGCACGGCTGCAATACAGCAACAGCCAGTACGACCTGATAAACAAACAAAAAGAGCTGTACAGCACCATAGAAACCTTATGGCTGGACGCACTTAATGCCCAGCAGCAGTATGCAGCAGCCGAAAGCAAGCTGGAAAGCAGTCAGACAAGTTTTGATATGGTGAGCGAGCAGTTCAACCTGGGTATGAAAAATACCGTGGAACTGCTTACCGAGAAAAACAATCTGCTCAGTGCACAACAGGAACGCGTACAAGCCAAATACATGGCCATCTTAAACCGTACACTCCTCAATTTCTATGCAGGCAATAAAATTGAACTATAAAAACTTGAAATATGAAGAATAAAAAAACAATCATCATCGCAGCGGCCGTCATCATTGTTGTGGCCGGAGGATGCTGGATATTCGGTGGATCAAAAGCCAAAAACAAAGTAGACTTTGCTACCGAACAGGTGCAAAAAGGAAATGTAAGCAACTCGATTACCGCAACAGGTACCATAGAGCCTGTAACGGAAGTAGAAGTCGGTACCCAGGTTTCAGGTATCATCGACAAAATATATGTTGATTATAACTCGGTAGTGAAAGAAGGTGAAGTAATTGCTGAAATGGATAAAGTTACTCTTTTAAGCGACCTCCAGTCAGCGCAAGCTACATACGACGGTGCCAAAGCCGAATATGAATATCAGAAAAAACTATACGACCGGAATGAGAAACTACATCAGAAACAACTGATCAGCGACACAGACTACGAAGAATCATTATATAATTACCAGCGTGCACGCAGCACATACGAACAAAGTAAAGCGGCACTTTCTAAAGCAGAACGCAACCTTTCATACGCAACCATTACTTCACCGATTGACGGTATCGTAACCAGCAAAGACGTGGAAGAAGGACAGACCGTTGCATCAGGTTTCGAAACTCCGACATTGTTTACCATTGCCGCCGACCTGACCAAGATGCAGGTTGTAGCCGATGTAGACGAAGCTGATATCGCCGGTGTTACAGAAGGTGCGCGCGTTACCTTTACCGTCGATGCTTACCCCGACGATGTTTTCGAAGGAGCAGTTAGTCAGGTACGTCTGGGAAGCACGAACAGCAGTTCAAGCAGTAGTTCATCGACAACCAGCGAAACCGTTGTAACCTACGAAGTTGTGATTACAGCAGACAATCCTGATTTGAAACTGAAACCACGTCTGACAGCCAATGTAACCATCTATACGCTTACCCGCGACAACGTACTGGTTGTTCCAGCTAAAGCACTGCGCTTCTCTCCAAACAAAGAAATAGCAGGCGGACGAAGCATCAAAGATTGTCAGGGAGAACACAAGGTATGGACACTGGAGAACAATACATTTGTAGCACATCCGGTCAAAACGGGTATCAGCGACGGTCAGCATACCGAAATACTGGAAGGCATCAGTGAAGGAACGAGCATCGTAACCGAAGCAGTCGTTGCGAGCGAAATGCCCGAAATGAACGCCGGTGAAGCACAAGGAGAACGCAGCCCGTTCATGCCAGGCCCTCCGGGAAAAGACAAGAACAAAAGCAAAGAAAGTAAATAAACACAATTCTATACAGATACACCATGAGTAAAGTTGTCATAGAATTACAAAATATCAAACGAAACTTCCAGGTGGGTGATGAAACCGTACATGCACTGCGAGGCGTATCATTTTCCATCTGCGAAGGAGAGTTTGTCACGATTATGGGAACATCCGGTTCTGGAAAATCCACCTTGCTGAATACATTGGGATGTCTGGATACTCCTACCAGTGGAGAATATCTGCTGGACGGTGTTTCCGTACGAACCATGAGCAAGCCTCAGCGAGCTATATTACGTAACCGCAAGATAGGTTTTGTATTTCAGAACTACAACCTGCTGCCTAAAACAACAGCCGTAGAAAACGTAGAACTCCCGCTGATGTACAACTCGTCAGTCAGTGCGGCCGAACGCCGGCGCCGAGCTATCGAAGCACTGATAGCCGTAGGACTGGGCGACCGACTGGAACATAAGTCGAACCAGATGTCCGGTGGACAGATGCAGCGTGTAGCCATTGCCCGCGCACTGGTCAACAATCCGGCAGTTATCCTGGCAGACGAAGCAACCGGTAACCTCGATACACGTACTTCTTTCGAAATTCTGGTGCTGTTTCAGAAACTGCATGCTGAAGGACGTACCATCATCTTCGTGACCCACAACCCGGAACTTTCGCAGTACAGCAGCCGGAACATCCGCCTGCGCGACGGACATGTGATAGAAGATACGGTAAACAATCACATTCTGTCGGCAGCAGAAGCACTGGCCGCCCTGCCGAAAAACGATGAAGACTGACGATTCTTCTGTCAGCCATAATTATTAAATGCAATTAGTATGAATGGAACAAATCTTTTTAAAATAGCCCTCCGTGCGTTAGCCAACAACAAGCTCCGCGCATTCCTTACCATGCTGGGTATCATCATCGGTGTGGCTTCCGTCATCGCGATGCTCGCCATCGGACAAGGATCGAAGCGAAGCATACAACAGCAGATTTCGGAAATGGGTTCGAACATGATCATGATTCACCCGGGAGCTGAAATGCGAGGAGGTGTCCGTCAGGACCCGTCGTCCATGCAGACACTGAAACTGGAAAACTACGAAACGCTGCGCGACGAATGTATGTACCTTTCGGCTATCAGCCCTGATGTTTCCTCATCCGGACAGCTCATCGCCGGTTCGAACAACTATCCGTCTTCAGTCAGCGGCGTCAGCATCGACTATCTGAAAATCCGTCAGCTCACCGTAGAACAGGGAGAGATGTTTACAGAAAACGATATACGTACGGCTGCCAAAGTGTGTGTAATCGGAAAGACGATTGTAGATAATCTTTTCCCCGACGGCAGTGACCCGATTGGAAAGGTGATACGCTGTAACAAAATACCTTTCCGTGTAATAGGTGTACTGAAATCGAAAGGATATAACTCAATGGGTATGGACCAGGATGATGTAGTGCTGGCTCCTTATTCTACCGTAATGAAACGTTTGCTGGCACAAACTTACCTGAGTGGCGTCTTCGCTTCGGCTCTGACTGAGGACATGACCGAAGAGGCTGTCGACGAAATAACCACTACCCTGCGCCGCATACATAAACTGAAAGCTACCGACGACGATGACTTCACGATCCGTACCCAGCAGGAACTTAGTTCCATGCTGAATACGACTACCGACCTGATGACTACCCTGCTGGCATGTATCGCAGGAATCTCACTGGTAGTAGGAGGTATCGGAATCATGAACATCATGTATGTGTCCGTCACCGAACGTACCCGTGAAATCGGACTACGAATGTCTGTTGGAGCCCGAGGCGTAGACATCCTATCTCAATTCCTGATCGAATCCATCCTGATAAGCATCACCGGAGGACTGATTGGCGTCATTTTAGGATGCGGAGCCAGCTTTGTCATAAAGGCCGTAGCCCACTGGCCTGTCTTTATCCAGCCTTGGAGCGTGCTTCTGTCGTTTGCGGTATGTACGCTTACGGGAGTCTTCTTCGGATGGTATCCGGCCAAAAAAGCCGCTGATCTCGATCCGATTGAAGCATTAAGATACGAATAACAATAATGAGCTTGTGAAAGTTCATTTTTATAACTTTGTTCTTCATAACTTTGGTTTCCTTGTCCGGCTGCCTATGGCAATAAAAGTATCGCTACGCAGCCGGACTTTTTAAAGTTTTTTGATTACTTTTGTTCTACTCACTATACAACCTATGAAACAACCCACCGATACGTCTCACCGTTCACTCGAAATCCTGATCCACACGATTTGCTGGGGACTCTTTTTCGCGTTTCCATTGTTCTTTACGCAAAACAGTGACGGTACCATCAAATGGAAAGAATTTATGCACCACTGCATTGTTCCCGCTTCCCTCTGTATCATCTTTTATCTGAATTATTTCATTTTTGTTCCGCATATTCTTTTTCGCGAACAGACCAAACGGTTCATGTTCGTGAATCTCGCAACAATTGTCATCATGACAATCGGACTGCGTTATCTGAACGACCTGCATTGCCCTCCCCCGCCTCACGATCGTCCGCTGCCGCCGATGTATATTTTCTATCTGCGCGATCTGGCAAGTCTGATCTTTTCGGCGGGTTTGAGCGTAGCAATCTGCATGAGTAAACGATGGAGTGAAACAGAGGCAGAACGCCGGGAAGCTGTCAAGAGCCGTACGGAAGCCGAACTGAAAAACCTGAGAAACCAGCTCAATCCTCACTTCCTGCTGAATACACTAAACAATATTTACGCCCTGATAGCCTTCGATACAGAAAAGGCACAACAGGCCGTACAGGAGCTGAGCAAACTGTTGCGTTACGTACTTTACGACAACCAGCAGATGTTTGTCCCGCTGGGGAAGGAAATAGACTTCATACGTAACTATATCGAGCTGATGCGTATCCGTGTTTCACCTCAAGTAAACATACAAACACAATTCAATATAAAGCCCCAGAGCCAGACCCCTATTGCTCCACTGATATTCATATCACTGATTGAAAACGCATTTAAACATGGTATCTCTCCTGTAGCACCAAGCTTCATCAACATAGTCATTTCGGAAGACAACGAAAAGATAACATGTACAATACGCAACAGCAATCATCCGAAAGCCAGAACCGATAAAAGCGGTTCCGGTATCGGACTGGAGCAAGTCAGGAAGCGTCTGGAGCTGGTTTATCCTGAAGCTTATCAATGGAACAGAAAGGTATCTGACGACGGAAAGGAATACCTTTCTACCATTGTTATTTATCTGAATCAACAATCTTAAAAACCAAAGAATATGAACCTGAAATGTGCCATCGTCGACGACGAACCATTAGCCTTAGGACTTTTGGAAAGCTATATAAAAAAGACATCTTTTCTGGAACTATCCGGTAGTTATTCCAGCGCTATACAAGCCATGAAATATTTACCGGACCACCCGGTTGACATACTTTTTCTGGACATACAGATGCCCGAACTCAACGGACTGGAATTTTCACGCATGGTTCCTGAAGATACCCGAATCATTTTTACTACTGCCTTCGACCAGTATGCGCTCGACGGCTATCGGGTAAATGCACTCGACTACCTGCTGAAACCCATCAGTTACTCCGACTTCATAGAAGCCATTAACAAGGCTGTCCAATGGTTCGAACTCCGACAAAAGGCAGACAAACAGAATGCCAATGCAGGAAGCGAAAACAAGAAAGATTATATCTATGTAAAAAGTGATTACAAACTGATACAAATAGAACTGAATAAGATACTTTATATAGAAGGACTGAAAGATTATATAAAAATTCATCTGGAAGGAGAAGAACGTCCGATACTCTCACTGGTAAGTATGCGTGCCATGGAAGAAAAACTTCCAACCGACCAGTTTATCCGTGTTCACCGCTCCTTTATCGTACAAAAGCAAAAGATAAAAGTTATCGACAAAGGACGGATTGTTTTTGGTAAAGAATACATCCCCATCTCAGATAGTTATAAGCAAGAACTCCAAAATTATGTTAATGAGCATATTGTTTGAGGTATTCCCAAATGTTTAACTTTTTTTTACCAGACATTCCGAAGTTTTTTTCACAAAGATTTGTCACTTCTAAATATAACACCTATATTTGTAGAGTACATAATAAGAACAGAAGTTGTGAAACTTCTTATTTGAATAGTTTAGTTAAGTCTAGTTTAGTTTTTGTGTTGTGATACTCCTGCTAATAGTGATTAGCGGGAGTATCTTTTTTTATAATTTGCATAGATATTCAACTTTACCAGTCAGTCCTTTTTTGAAGGGATTTTAATTTTCTTTTTGTATTTTTGATTTCTGCAACAACAAGACTCTTTATTGAAATTACTTTACAAAATGCAAATATTATCGAGCTTACGGATGAAACTATTTCCAGGCTTGTCGTGTTTTCATGAAAAGCTTTTTCACTCCTTGAAAAGCAATTGTCATCACTTTCATATATTGTTGTCAGTGCAAAACAATCGGAAAAAAGATATCCCATCAGCATATAAAACGTTATTGCTCTCAAAATGAAGTCAACTTATCATGTAATACATATAGATCTTACAATCGTTTATTATATACATAAAAAATCTAAATTATACAAGCCCATTTTATAAAAACAAATACTATATTTGCAAAATAACTCCTAAACCTTAAAAAACTATGAAAAAATTTCCTTTTTTAATGGATTCCATCGATTGGAATATGCCTATTAACATTCATCTTTTCATGTACAGAAGAATTTCCGTTAAAAGATTTATCATTATCGGGAAAGCATCCAGACAGGTACCAGAATACAGAATTAACCAAATCTGTGGCTAAATAGTGGTACGAATCGAATTACAAACCAATAGTTACCACGATAGCTAATTATGATGACAGTATCGTAAACATGATGAAATCTACAAAGCAGGACTATATTTTAACTTATGGGAAGCCGAATATATGTACAATTATTTAAATAAGGAATGATTATGAGAACATTATACTTAATACTGACTTTACTTTTCATTAGTGCGCATACTACAGCACAAGTAAGTACAGAAATCTCTTATGATAAAGATACTAAAGAGCTAACTTTAACGTTAACAAACCATTATGATACAGATCTTTTCTTATCACCAAAGTTTACGCATGGTTGTTTAGATACAAGTTTCTGCTGGTACGAGGTTTGGTGGAAAGATAAAGATTCATCAATCGTAGCCCATAGGGTAGCTGACCAAATTTATGGACCCAGGCGTATAGGTAGCGTTATAGAACCCAAAAAGACAAATTCATATAAATTTAATTTAAAGAATAAATCGCCTAAGGTCAAATGGGTTGAAACTCATTTCAATATAGAAACACGCACTTTAAACAAACAAAATAAAGTAGAACGCTGGAAAAAGGAAATTACAAAAGTCTACGAATACTAACTTAATAGGATAAACATTGTCTATCTACGACACCTAAAAAAAGAACATACTTATTTCGTTGACATAACGATACTTACTAGATAGTCCTGATAAATCGAAAAGAAAATTTTGCTCTCTCATATATCACTGATAACCAGATATTTTTAAAAAATTCGGGCACTTTTATGAAAGAGCTGGCGAGAACCGATTTAGTTTTTGTACAAAAACTTAGAAAATTTGTACAAAAGATTTTGAAACGTCCCGATGTTTTCCAGCAACCGTTTCCATTTTTATCCTATTCTAACGCCGGATCTTCATTTTCGAAAAGGAAAGCTCACAGAAAATTGCCATAAAAACATAACTTTGCATCAAACCTCAAAATAAACACGATATGACATCAAGCAAATTTTATTTCGTTGCCTGCATGACACTTGCCGGCATGTTAAGTTCATGCGGCGGAAATCAGTTCATCGCCTCATCGGGACTTCGTTCTGCCGACTTCCGGCAAAAAGTGGAAGGCGAAAAGACTGCCTTGTACAGAATCTGTAACCAAAACGGACTGGAAGCCTGTATCACCAATTATGGTGCACGCGTGGTATCACTCATGGTACCCGACCGCAACGGCAAGCTGGAGGACATCGTCTGCGGATTCCCCGATATAAACGGTTACCTCAGTCAGCCACAAAATTATGGAGCTACCGTAGGACGATATATCGGACGCATCTTGCAAGCACGATACACGCTCGACGGAAAAGAATATCACCTGCAAGCCAATCACATCGACGGACATACGGCACACGGAGGGGACCCGAATTTCGGAGCACGTATGTGGAAAGCACAACAGACTTCTCCTTCCTCCATTACCTTGACCTATCTTTCTCCCGACGGCGAAAACGGTTTCCCCGGCAACTTGAGTGTCAAACTGACTTACACGATGACCGACGATAATGCACTCGACATACGCTACGAGGCTACAACCGACAAGCCTACGGTGCTCAACCTGTGTAACCATTCCTTTTTTAACCTGTCGGGCAACCTGAACAGCAGCGTGGAAGACCAGACGATGTGGGTAGATGCTGCCTATTTTACGCCTTACGACCGGAAGAAGTGTGTAACCGGAGAATTCTGGCCTGTACAAAGTACACCGCTGGATTTCACCCAACCTCATACTCTCGGCGAGCATATCGACGACAACTACGGACAACTGAAAATCGTAAACGGCTACGACCATGCATGGGCTCTCCGCAACCCGGGTGATGACACCCGCCCTTCGGCATGGATATACGATGCCAAAAGCGGACGGAAAATGGAGATTTATACCACCGAACCTGCCATTCATATCTATACGGGCAACGGACTGAAGGGAAACGTAAAGGGGAAAAACAATATTTATTATCCGTTCCGCGGAGCCGTATGTTTTGAAACCTGCCATTTTCAGGACAGCCCTAACAACCCTCAGTTCCCCTCTACGGTACTAAGACCCGGCGAAGTTTTCCAAAGCCATACGGCATATAAATTCGTAACAGATAAATAGACCGTTGCGATACAAGATTCCCCTATAGCAATTTCAGACTATTCCAAAAGGAAGAGAAAGTATCCTGTTTCACTACCATCCGTAAATCTGAACAGTTTTTCTGTAAAAACAATGAATAAGATGTAGCTTTTTATGGCAAAATTTGCATTAAAACAGAAAAACGGAGAATTATATGAACACTAAAGAGCGATGCATCAACATCTTACATGCGGCATTTACCGGACTGGCACTTACGGGAATGACGATGCTGACGAATGGATGCGACATGATAGAATACCATCCCTACGACCTGAATATAAAGGGGGATACAGATATTAATGAGAGGAATATTCAGTCCATCGAAGCAAGCCTGAACGGAAAGGAAGAAGTTTCGTTCATCCTTATCAGCGATACGCAACGCTGGTACGATGAAACGGAAGATGCCGTAAATGCCATCAACGAACGCAACGACGTGGATTTTGTGATACACTGCGGCGACCTTTCCGATTTCGGCATGAAAATGGAATTTGAGAAACAGCGCGATATACTGAACCGGCTGAATGTTCCTTATGTGTGCCTGCTGGGCAACCACGACTGTCTGGCCACCGGAAAGGAAGTGTTCAACACCATTTTTGGCGATGAGAACTTTTCCTTTACCGCTGGAAACGTACGTTTCGTATGTCTCAACACCAATGCACTGGAATTTGATTACTCGGAAGCAGTACCCGACTTCTCCTTTCTGGAACGCGAACTGCAAAACTTTCCGTCACAAGCTGCCAAGACCGTGATAGCCATGCATGCCCCTCCCCGCTCCGAACAGTTCAACAATAACATTGCAAGGGTCTTTCAGTATTGCATTTCTCAGTTTCCAGCCCTGCAATTCTGTGTATATGGCCACATACATAGTTTCTCGGAAAATGATTTATTCGAGGACGGCGTAATGTATTACTCCGCTCCTTCCATCAACAAAAGAAGTTATGTACATTTTACTATCAAACCAAACGATTACAACTATGAGCTGGTCGAATTTTAAATACGTGCTGCTGGTACTGCTAAGTACTCCCCTTTGTCTGTTTGGAGCGACGGACGACAACGAGCTTCCGGCCCCTAAACGGTGGGACAAACGTGTTCACCTGAGATACGAAGGCTGGGAAAGACTGAAACCTACCCATGTAAAAATGCAGTATGCCGGAGGAATGGGAGTAATGTCGGCAGGTGTAGGCTGGGATTACGGTAAACGCCGACAATGGGAAACCGATTTCCTGATAGGTTATCTGCCTCCCAAGTATGCTACCGACCTGCTTTTTACGCTGACCGTAAAACAGAACTATATCCCGTGGAGCATGAGTTTTGACAAACACTGGGCACTGGAACCTTTTTACTGCGGATTATATCTTACTACCATTGCAGGAGAAGAATTCTGGAAAAAGGAACCCGGACGTTACCCCAATCGCTACTATAACTTCAGTACGAAAATGCGTCCATACATTTTCATCGGACAACGTATGAACTTCAACTTGCAGAACAGCATCGTACAGCATATTTCACTGTTCTACGAAGTTAGTACCTGTGAGCTATACATCATCAGCAAAGCAACTAACAAAAGCCTTACCATGAAGGATATCCTGCGTTTTTCGTTCGGTGCGAAAATACAGCTATTAAAAAAATGATTAAAAACAAGAGCGTTATATGCAGTCTTTACCTAAATGCTACATTTTAGTAGTAAACAAAATTAGGATAGACATGTTAATCAACCAATTAAGTGACATACAGGAAGAGCAGGTTACCGATAAGAAAGCAACAGACAAAAAAGTATACACCCGCACAGTATATGCCCTGATAGGAGGTATTGTCCTGCTGAATCTGGTTTGGTGGCTTATCTCGCAATGCATTCATTAAGAAAGACTTTCAGATACTCAAATAATCTCTTTGTAAACTTTCTTCCTAATATGTAAAAAAGCTTGCCCTATGTGAATAGAGCAAGCTTTACATTTATATAGTTTTCCAACTATCAGAGCAAAATAACCGTTACGCTACGTGCACCGTGCGCTCCCATAACAAGCGCCTGTTCGATGTCTGCCGTCTTCGACGGACCCGAAATAAATACTCCGTAACCATATTCACCGGTATCAATACGTTTGTAAGCCTCGTGCATGTTGTTCACCAGATTCTTCCGGTCGAGCAAGATGACCAGTGCTTCGGAAATGAAGTATACGGCACGCTGCTCTACATCCTGCTGCAACCATACAGCACCGTTCTCACACACACCTACACGGCCGTCTACAATTGCGAGGTCTGTTCCGTCAAGATCACCCGATTTTTCTACGTCATCAGGATGGAACGTGCCACATGTAATAGCTTGTACACCGCTTTCCGTCTGTACTTCGCTTACTACTGAAGCGATACGCCGGGCCTCCGGATAGATTTTTTTTATCAGTTCGTTTACATCTTCTCCCTTCTGCAATACGACGGCCTGCCCTCCTACTATCTTTATGACTTCAGAGAACTGTGCAACTTTATCTTCATAAGTCAACGCCTCGTGCTCTAAGTCAGACAAATCCGGCTTTTCATAACGCACCCTTGTATTGCGACGTATATTCTGTAATATATCTTCTCTGCTGCTCATACTTATTTTACTTTATTCTTTTTCCACATTTCGTTGAAGCTTTCCTTGGCAAACTTCGGCATTTCACGCTCTTTTCCCCAATCGTTCAATCCATTGTATACGATACCACGTGGCAGTGAATTGGCAATCGGCGCATCTTTCAACGCAAAATTAAACAGAGCTGGATGTGACATCAGGAACTTCATGCCACCCGACATGGCCTTCTTGGACGAACTGGCAACACCTAGCGTATGCAATTTCTGACGCCAGTCGTAAATCTGGTCGGCCAGATCTACCTTTGCCGGACATACATTCTGGCACGAATGACACAACGAACATGCCGAAACGTTGTCATAATAATGCAACGGTGCTTTCAGCATTCCCAGGTTGATGCCGATAGGTCCCGGAATAAAATAAGTATATGAATAACCTCCCGAACGACGATAAACGGGACAAGTGTTCATGCAGGCTCCGCAACGAAGGCAATTCAGCGTCTTGACATGTTTCTGATCGGCCAGAATCTGGCTGCGTCCGTTGTCTACAATGATGATGTGAAGTTCTCCGCCTTTACGCGGCTTGCGATAATGTGAAGTATAAGTTGTAATAGGCTGTCCGGTACCCGAACGGGCAAGCAAGCGGGTAAAGACACCCAATGCATCGCGGTCGGGCACAATCTTTTCCATTCCGAACGCCGTTATCTGAAGTTTCGGCTGGGAAGTTCCCATATCGGCATTACCTTCGTTGGTACATACCACACATTCTCCTGTAGAAGCTACGGCAAAGTTGGCTCCCGTCATAGCAGCTTCTGCTTCGATAAACTTCCGGCGCAGGTTCTTGCGGGCAGCATGAGTCAGGTAAGTCTGGTCGTTGTTGCCCGGTTCCGTTCCCATTTCACGAACAAACAATTCACCGATTTTTTCTTTCTTGATGTGAATGGCAGGCATCACAATATGGCTCGGACGCTGGTGCATCAACTGAAGAATACGTTCTCCCAGATCGCTTTCCACCACTTCGATGCCTTTCTTTTCAAGGAACTCGTTCAGTCCGCACTCTTCCGCCAGCATCGACTTGCTCTTGATGAAATGCTTTACCTGATGTCCGTGCAAGATATTGTACACAATGGAGCAGTATTCGTCGGCATCCTTTGCCCAGTAAACGCAGGCACCGTTTGCCACAGCATTCTTTTCAAACTCCTGAAGCAACTGGTCCAGATGACTGTTACTGTACATTTTTAGGGCACACGCCATATCACGCAAGTGTTCCCACTCGGGAACCTGTTTACTCATTTTATCTCGTTTGGCACGAACCATCCACAATGTTTCATCGTGCCATGCTGCCATTTCCTGGTTTTTCAGAAATTCTCCGGCAGCTTTTGCATGTTTCGTACTCATAATCCAGCAGCTAATATTTGAACAATATGAATGGTCTTGATAGGAAGCTTCTCACGCTCGATGATTCCTCTCTGGTGCATCAGGCATGAACTGTCGGCTCCTACGATATATTCGGCTCCGGTAGCCATATGGCGTTTTACCTTATCGCGTCCCATCTGACCGGACACATCGTGTTCTTCTACCGCAAACATTCCTCCGAAGCCACAGCATTCGTCCGGACGTTCGGGTTCTACGATCTCTATATCCTTTACCAGCGATAGCAAATCGCGCAACTTATTATAATAAGGGATGTTCAGCTCACTAGGAGAAGAGAGTTTCATCAGACGCACTCCGTGACAACTGTTCTGAATACTGACCTTGTGAGGGAACGAAGCTTGAAGAGAGGTCGGCTTTACTACATCGTGAATGAACTCACAAATATCATATATCTTGCCCTCACTGGCACAACGATGTTTCTCCTCCGCCAGCAGATTGCCGTAATGGTCGCGCACGAATACCACGCAACTGGCCGAAGGACCAACTATATAATCATAACCCTCGAATAACTTGTCGAATCGCTTAGCTAATTCTTTCGATTCATTTTCGAACCCTGCATTCGCCATAGGCTGTCCGCAACAGGTCTGATCTAACGGATAGTCTACATCTACGCCCAAACTTTTCAGGAGCTTGTAAGAAGCCACTCCCACTTCGGGGTAAACAGCATTGATATAGCAGGGAATAAATAATCCTACTTTCATCATTTTACCTATTTTGTTTCTGAGCAAACAAAGGTATGGCATATTAACGAATTAACAAAAAAAGAAAAATGAAAAAAAATTCATAAGTTTATACTTATCGACAAAATCAGTTAAAAATATTGCCCAAACTGGCATTTGTTTACAGAATGACCTACATAAAGCGCGTACCCCCCGCGAATCACTTCGCAGGGGGCACCCAACTAATAACTAACTTTTTTCTTTGTGGTTTACGTAATTTCATATGACTAACACTGCAAAGATACGGGCCTTTGCCCGCTTCTGCAATACCTATATGTAGGTATTTTAGAAACATTCCAGATAAGAAGGAATGTTACAGTTTCATTTTTACCTCACTAAGCTCCACCAGTTTATTCACAATGGCATAAATGGTCAGTCCGGCTGCCGAGTGAATCTGCAACTTACGGGTGATGTTCCGCCGGTGGGTAATGACAGTATGTACCGAAATAAACAATTTCTCGGCAATCTCCTTATTGGTCATTCCTCGCACCACGCAGCCGATGATTTCTTTCTCACGCTGACTCAGCGCATTCTGATCGGTATCCTCCTCCTCGGTTAGATTCATCAGTTCCGAAATTTTCTTTTCGAGCGATTCCGCATCATCGAAGAGGTTAATGCTTTCATCGTAGCCTTTCAACTGGTTGGCATCGACAAACGTGCAAAGCAACGATACAATCTTGGTTTCCGCATGCGAATAATGCTCCTTGAAAGCATCTACGTCGAACCAGCCTTCAAACTGAGGGTTCACAATTAAAATACTAGGAGCATGCGCTTCCATGCAATGCTGAAGCCCTTCCTTCGAAGTAACTTCCACAGTCTGTATGCTCATGTCGGGCAGACGCTTGAGGACAGCTACCAGTCCGCTCCGTACAATGACCGAAGTTTCGGCCACAGCTACTAAAATCAGTTCCTGAGATTTCATAGTTCCCCCTTTTCCAATTCCATGATGGCAGGGACAAACAAGTAATCTTCTACCCGGTTATGCGATGCCAGATCTTCTTCACAACTAAAAATATCGAATAACGTTGCATTCAGCAACTGATTATCGCCATTGGCCGGATAGTATTTGATAATGATATTCTTTAACTCGGTCAGTTTGGCGTTGATTTGATTATGATGACGCGCAAATACACCTATATTATATTGAGTAGAGCGTTCACCGTTCAACAGCCCACGCACATAAGTAAAGACCTTTTCATTCTCATACTCCATATGCTTTCTTACCTCTCCCACATAATCGTCGAAGAACTGAAGTATCAGGAACGAAACTTCATTGTGGGACGAGAAATCGATGGCCTTTATCAGTTTCCGACGAATGGTAGGCAACTGAAAATCCAGAAAATAGGAATGAGCACGTTGCAGGTAATCCATCAGAGCTGGGACAGACAGTCCTGCTATATGATCCTGCATGCGATTGTTCTCTTCGGTCAGAAAGTTTACGACAATCAGAAAAGTAGTACAATCTACTCCATTCATGCTACATACTTCCTGTACGGACTTGTCGCCGAAGCCCAATGGTACGCCAAAACGGCTCAAGACCTGTAGTAAGGCATAATTTTCACAAAACAGGTCACTCATTTTATCGGTCGGCTTATATATCTTGGTTCCACACATAGACAAAACAGAATTCATGTTATTTTCGATTACAAAGTAAGACAATTTGTACAGGGTGCGCAATCCCTATTTTTAGGTATTTAGCAGAAGAAAATCAGGGATTATCATTCCATCCAAAGCAACATTACACGATGTGTATTTTCTGTCACGCAGAAGCGATTGTCGGTTCGTTCATTCACCAGCCATACAATGTCGTCCCCCGAACATACCACATACTGGTTTTCTTTCTCGAACAAGGTCAATTTATGGTCACGCAGGTAATCGCGTACTTTCTTAAAGCCGTGCATGCCAAAAGGTATAAACTTATCTCCCGACTGCCAGCGGCGTAAAGTCAAAGGTTCTTTTAACTTGTCGGCATCCAAGCAGGCTATCTTCGGGTCACGGGGAACCTCAAATCCAGTATCTATTTCACGGACCTCGTGATGTAATATCTTATGGGGAGCATCCGCCAATGCCTCCCGTTTTTTCAAAAGCAGGTAGTCGCGGTCACGCAGTAGCACATAATCTCCGGAATAAAAAAGACGTCCGGATTCGCCTTCCAGACTTCTGTATATATCTTTCAGCTGAGCAGCATTGAACCCATAAGGATGCAGAAGTTCAAACAATACGGCCAGGGGAGCCACTTCCTTTAGAATTTGGGAAATGCTAAACCGCCCCTCTCCTTCCGTAACCCTCAGACAAGCAGCCTTCATCGCCTCACGATACACAGACTCTGCGTCAGACAGTCTGCGTGCCGTTTCGGATATAGCTTCACAAACGGACGGATTGATTTCTTTTAATAAAGGTATTACGTTCAGACGGAGCTTGTTTCGGGTATATTCATCTTGCAGATTCGTACTGTCGGTCACGTAGTCTTGATGCAGACTCTTCAAGAACTCCAGTATTTCCTCACGACTGACATCCAGCAACGGACGGACAATCGTTCCATTTACGGCAGCAATTCCTTTCAAACCATTGATGCCTGTTCCTCTGACCAGATTCAAAAGAAAGGTTTCTACGCTGTCATCACGGTGATGAGCTACCGCCACGACCTTTGCTCCAACCTCTGTACGTATCTGTTCGAACCACCTATACCGCAACTCACGGGCAGCCATCTCAATGGAGATTCCCCTTTGTGATGCATAGCCGGTCGTATCAAAATGTACCACCTGAAGTGGAACATTCAACTTACAGCACAATGTACGAACAAAAGTTTCATCACGGTTTGATTCCTCTCCCCGAAGATGGAAATTACAATGCGCAGCTATGCAGGTATACCCTTCCAGCAATAACACACGCAATAACGCAACGGAATCAGCTCCACCGCTTAAAGCTACTACTATCTTGTCCGTCGGAGCAAACAAATGCTTCTCGTTGATACTCCGATTAATTTTCTGTCTAAACATATCACAAAGGTAAAAAATGTTCTCCAAATGTACCGGACAAATTCAAAAAAGATACTTTACCCACCTGTAAAATATCAAATTGCTTTCCTTGTATCCCCAATAAAACCTGAATAAAAAGGAATTTTTCAACGAAAATTCTCCTCTTTCCCTATCATATAAAGGCCCAAAGGAGTAAACAAAAGATTTTATCAATTTCTTTTTTTAATATCAATATTTACAGATTACAATACAAAACACAGATTTTAATTTCAATTCATAATATATGTACCCTATTTTTTATTTAAATAATAACAGAACGTATTTAAGAACATATTTTTTCTTGACTCTTATTGTTCTTTATTTTGTTTTTCGAAAGCATATATGTATTTTTGCAATCACACCGAAACAATAAAACAAACATATCAATAAAATAGAAAGCAAATGGGAGAAAAAGGTTACATTTTATCAGATAAGAGCGAAGATTTACCCCAATATGGGCATGGTCTTTACAGCCCAGCCAATGAGCATGACGCCTGTGGCGTGGGCATGATAGTCAACCTACATGGCACAAAATCACACGATTTGATTGACTCCGCCCTCAGAGTGCTGGAAAACATGAAGCATCGTGGAGCAGAAGGCGCCGATAGTAAAACAGGCGACGGAGCGGGTATTATGGTACAAATACCACATGAATTTATCCTTCTGCAAGGGATTCCTGTTCCTGAAAAAGGGAAATACGGTACTGGATTGGTATTCATGCCTAAAGATAAAGAAGAACAACATACTATCATGAGCATCATGATAGAAGAAATAGAGCGAGAAGGCATGACACTGATGCACGTAAGAAGTGTACCAGTCAATTCAAGTGTACTTGGAAAAGATGCTCTTGCTACCGAACCGGATGTAAAGCAGATTTTCATTACAGCCGAAGCTGATGAACAAGACCTCGAAAGAAAATTATATATAATAAGAAAAAAGATAGAAAATAGAGTCGAACATAAAGACTTTTACATTGTTTCTCTCTCAAGCCGGAACATGGTATACAAAGGTATGCTTACATCTACTCAGCTGAGAGAATATTATGCCGACCTGACACAGCCTTATTTCACCAGTGCGCTTGCATTGGTACACTCACGTTTCAGTACCAATACGTTCCCAACATGGAGCCTTGCACAGCCATTTCGTATGATGGCCCACAATGGTGAAATCAATACAATACGTGGTAATCGTGCATGGATGGAAGCAAGAGAGAGCGTATTGTCATCGGACACGCTGGGAGATATCTCGAAAATACGCCCTATTATTCAGCCGGGCATGAGCGACAGTGCATCTATGGATAATGTGCTGGAGTTCTTTGTTATGTCAGGTTTGAGCCTTCCACATGCACTGGCCATGATGGTACCCGAGTCAACCAACGAAAAGAATCCTATCAGTCCGGCACTGAAAGCATTTTACGAATATCATTCCATCCTGATGGAACCGTGGGATGGTCCGGCTGCCTTGTTGTTTAGCGACGGACGTTACGCCGGAGGTATGCTCGACCGAAACGGACTTCGTCCGGCACGCTGGCTGGTTACGAAGAGCGGTACGATGGTCGTTGCAAGCGAAACAGGAACTATCAGCTTCAATCCGGATGAGATAGAAGCTAAAGGTAGACTGCAACCGGGCAAGATCCTGCTGGTCGATACACAGGAAGGCAAGATATATTACGATAACGAAGTCAAGGAAAACTTAGCTTCGGCACTTCCCTACACAGAATGGCTTTCTGCCAACCGTATCGAGCTCGATACTTTGCGTAGCGGTCGTAAGGTAGAAAATTCGGTAAAAAATGCAGGACGTCGTCTGCGTATATTCGGATTTACCCGTGAAGATGTAGAAAGAACCCTGACCCCGATGTGCAAGACCGGAGCAGAACCGACTGCCTCAATGGGTAACGATACTCCGCTTGCCGTCTTGTCGGAAAAACCTCAACTGCTATTCAACTATTTCAGACAGCAGTTTGCTCAGGTTACTAACCCCGCCATCGACCCAATCCGTGAGGAACTGGTAATGTCACTGACCGAATATATTGGTGCCGTAGGAAAGAACATTCTGACTCCAGATCCGATGCATTGCAAAATGGTACGTCTGCCGCATCCGATATTGACCAATACGCAACTCGATATTTTGTGTAATATCAGATACAAAGGCTTCAGCACCGTTAAGCTGAAAATGATTTTCGACATCAAGGACGGTGAAGAAGGTTTGCGTTCTGCCATCGAAGACTTATGCAAGAAAGCAGAAGAAGCTGTTGATGCGGGAGCTAATTACATTGTACTTTCCGACCGCGACATCGATGCAACCCATGCACCTGTACCTTCACTGCTCGCAGTAAGTGCTGTACACCATCATCTGATCTCTGTACAGAAACGTGTACAGACTGCGCTGATCGTGGAAAGTGGTGAGGCACGTGAAGTAATGCATGCCGCTTTATTGCTGGGTTATGGTGCAAGTGCCATCTGTCCGTACATGGCTTTTGCCGTAATAGACGGACTGGTAAAGAAGGGCGATGTCCAACTGGACTACAACACAGCCGAAAAGAATTATATCAAAGCACTGTGCAAAGGCTTGTATAAAGTCATGAGTAAAATGGGTATCAGTACCATCCGTTCTTATCGAGGTGCCAAACTGTTTGAAGCTGTGGGACTGAATGCCGAAATGATGAAACGATATTTTGGTACTGACATTTCTACTATTGGAGGTGCAGGACTGAAAGATATAGCTAGCGATTACTTGAAATTCCATGAATCGGGAGCAAGCATCAGCGAAGACGAAGCAGCATCCATGCTCGACAATATCGGATTATTCTCCTACCGTAAGGACGGTGAAAAGCATGCATGGAATCCGGAAACCATCAGTCTGTTGCAACTGGCTACACGTACGGGAAGTTACAAGAAGTTCAAGGAGTTCACTCAGAAGGCAAACGAAAAAGAATCACCGGTATTCTTGCGTGATTTCTTCCGCTTCCGCAACAACCCGATAGATATCAATACGGTAGAACCGGTAGAAAGTATCGTGAAGCACTTCGTAACCGGAGCAATGTCATTCGGTGCCATCAGTAAAGAAGCACACGAAGCCATGGCACTTGCCATGAACAAACTCGGTGCACGCAGCAACACGGGTGAAGGAGGTGAAGACAGTGAACGATTCAAAGCTGTTTATCATTCTGATGCAGACAACGAAGACATCAGCCTTTGCAGTAAGACCAAACAGATTGCGTCAGGACGTTTCGGCGTAACAACCGAGTACCTGGTCAATGCAGAAGAAATACAGATTAAGGTGGCACAAGGAGCAAAACCGGGTGAAGGCGGACAGTTACCGGGCTTCAAAGTAGATGAAGTCATCGCACGTACCCGTCATTCTATTCCGGGCATTTCATTGATTTCTCCTCCACCTCATCACGATATCTACAGTATCGAAGACTTGGCTCAGCTTATCTTCGACCTGAAGAATGTCAATCCGCGAGCAGCCATCAGTGTGAAGCTGGTAGCAGAAAGCGGTGTCGGAACAATCGCTGCCGGCGTAGCAAAAGCCAAGGCCGATCTGATTGTAATCTCAGGAGCCGAGGGAGGAACCGGAGCATCACCGGCATCTTCTATGAGATACGCAGGTATTCCGCCTGAAATCGGCTTGAGCGAAACGCAACAGACACTGGTACTCAACGGACTGCGCGGACAGGTTCGCTTACAGACCGATGGTCAGCTAAAGACAGGTCGTGACATCATCAGCATGGCATTGCTGGGAGCAGATGAATATGCTTTCGGTACTGCGGCACTGATTGTATTGGGATGCGTCATGATGCGTAAATGTCATACAAACTTATGTCCGGTAGGTGTTGCCACTCAAAATGAAAAGCTGCGTGAACACTTCCGCGGACACTATCAGTACCTGATCAATTACTTCGAGTTCCTGGCTCAGGAAGTACGAGAATATCTGGCAGCCATGGGCTTCACTCGCCTGCAAGATATCATCGGTAGAACAGATCTCATTGAGATTGCTCCGCACAGCCAGACAGGAAAGATTGGAGGACTGGACTTCAGCCGTATTCTCCATCAGGTAGACAACGGAGCAGATATCCATTATATAAAGAATCGTCCGCTCGACCTTTCGGAAGTAAAAGACAGATCCATCATTGCTGCTGCACACGAAGCACTGGACAGCAAACGACCGGTAGAACTGGAATACACCATTTCGAACACAGACCGTTCTGTAGGAACTATGCTTGCCGGAGAAGTAGCTACCCGATACGGACACGAAGGATTACCCGACGGAACTATCAGCGTCAAGTTTAAAGGCTCGGCAGGTCAGAGTTTCGGTGCCTTCCTTACTCCGGGAATCAGCTTCCGTCTGGAAGGAGAAGCAAACGACTATGTAGCCAAAGGACTGAGCGGCGGACGAATCGCTGTTCTCCCGCCAATGGGTTCCTGCTTCGATGCTTCCAAGAATACAATAGCCGGAAATACACTGATGTATGGTGCAACCAGCGGTGAAGTCTACATCAACGGATGTGTGGGTGAACGTTTTGCCGTAAGAAATTCGGGAGCTATTGCCGTAGTAGAAGGCGTAGGCGACCATTGTTGCGAATACATGACCGGAGGACGGGTCGTTGTTTTGGGACACACCGGACGTAACTTCGCAGCCGGAATGAGCGGCGGTATCGCTTACGTATGGGACCGTGAACGTACTTTCGATTATTTCTGCAACATGGAAATGGTAGAACTCAGTCTGCTCGAGGATTCTGCGGCACGCAAGGAACTGCGTGAACTGATAGAACGACACTGGAAATACACCGGTTCAAAGCTGGCACGTACGTTACTCGACAACTGGCAGCAGCACGTCGACGAGTTTATTCAGGTTACTCCTATCGAATACAAACGTGTACTGGCAGAAGAACAGATGAAAAAGCTCCAGCAGAAAATAGCTGAAGTGCAGAGAGATTACTAAAACATCGAACAACTAATAAAATTATTGTTATGGGAGATCCTAAAGCATTTCTAAATATACCCCGACAAGAGGCTGGCTATCGCCCCGTCCACGAACGTATAGCCGATTTTGGAGAAGTGGAACAAACGCTGAATACCAGCGAACGTAAACTGCAAGCATCCCGATGCATGGATTGCGGCGTGCCCTTCTGTCACTGGGCATGCCCGCTGGGCAACCGCCCTCCTGAGTTTCAGGATGCACTGAGCAAAGGCAAATGGCAGGAAGCATACGAAATATTAACTCGTACAAATGACTTCCCAGAATTTACTGGAAGAATATGTCCCGCACTCTGTGAGAAGTCGTGCGTGCTGAAACTGAGTATCGATTCTCCGGTTACCATTCGCGAAGACGAAGCTGCCATCATCGAAACAGCCTTCCGCGAAGGTTATGTTACCACCAAGCATTATGAACGAAACGGACTGAAAGTAGCCGTTATCGGTTCGGGACCTACGGGACTGGCAGCAGCCAATCAGTTGAACCATCGAGGATACGATGTAACAGTTTTCGAAAAGTCCGAATACATTGGAGGCCTGCTTCGCTTCGGTATTCCTAACTTCAAGCTGCATAAACCGGTTATCGACCGCCGCTTGAAAATCATGGAAGACGAAGGTATTTGCTTCAAGACTAATGCAGAAATCGATTTGGCGCATTTGCCCGAAGGGTTTGATGCCTATGCCATCTGCACCGGAACACCGGAAGCCCGCAACCTGAACATACCGGGACGCGAACTGAAAGGCATACATTTCGCTATGGAAATGTTGGCACAGCAGAACCGGGTACTGGCCGGACAGACATTCAGCGACGAAGAACGTATCACGGCTAAGGACAAGAAAGTACTTGTCATCGGCGGTGGAGATACGGGAAGTGACTGTATCGGAACAGCCAACCGCCAGGGAGCTGTCAGCGTATGCCAGATAGAAATCATGCCTAAACCGCCCATTGGCCATAATCCGGCAACTCCATGGCCGCAGTGGCCCATTGTCCTGAAGACCAGTTCAAGCCACGAAGAAGGATGTACCCGCCGCTGGAGCCTGACTTCAAACCGTTTCTTAGGAACTGAAGACGGACGTGTATGTGGCGTGGAAGTAGAAGAAGTGGAATGGATTCCGGCTACTGACGGTGGACGTCCGCAGATGCGCCCCACCGGAAAGAAGGAAATCATCGAAGCCGACCTTGTACTGCTTGCCATGGGATTCTTAAAACCTCAACTGCCTGAGCTTCCGGAAAACGCTGTAGTAGCAGGCGACGCTGCTACCGGACCGAGCCTCGTAGTAAAATGTATTGCGGCAGGACGCCGGGCTGCGGCCGACATCGATGCCATGTTGCAAAAGAGTCGTCATTAAATCTATAAAATCAGATAAACTATGTGTGGAATTGCCTGCATTTTCAATATTAAAAAACAAACGCCGGAACTAAGACAGAAAGCCTTATCGATGGCGAAAAAGATACGCCACCGCGGTCCGGACTGGAGTGGTATTTATTGCGGTGGAAGTGCCATACTGGCGCACGAACGTCTTTCCATTGTAGACCCTCAGTCGGGAGGCCAGCCTCTTTACTCCAGCGACGGGAAAAAGATACTTGCCGTAAATGGTGAAATATACAATCACCGCGACATACGTGCAAAGTATGCCGGCCGGTATGACTTCAAGACAGGCAGTGACTGCGAAGTAATCCTGGCTCTGTATCAGGATAAAGGAATTGATTTTCTGGAAGAACTGAGCGGTATCTTTGCCTTCGCCCTTTACGATGAAGAACGAGATGAGTTCCTGATTGCCCGCGACCCGATAGGCGTTATACCTTTATATATAGGTCATGATGCAGACGGAACTGTATATTGTGCCAGTGAACTGAAGGCCCTGGAAGGATTCTGTGAAGAATACGAACCTTTCCTGCCCGGACACTACTACTGGAGCCGCGAAGGAAAAATGAAACGCTGGTACAAACGTGACTGGATGGAATACGATGCCGTAAAAGACCGTTACACCTCATTGCCCGAAGCCGAAGCATATACTGCTCAGGTGAACGACGTGCGTACAGCCCTCGAAGCTGCCGTACGCCGCCAGTTGATGAGTGATGTGCCTTACGGAGTCCTGTTGTCCGGAGGTCTGGATTCTTCGGTTATCTCTGCCATTGCTAAAATTTATGCCGACAAGCGTATCGAAGCCGACGGAAAAGCACCTGCATGGTGGCCGCAACTGCACTCGTTCGCTGTGGGACTGAAGGGAGCACCCGATCTGGAAAAAGCCCGCATCGTTGCCGAACATATCGGAACCGTGCATCATGAAATCAACTATACCATCCAGGAAGGTCTGGATGCCATACGCGACGTAATCTATTATATCGAAACCTACGACGTGACAACAGTCCGTGCCTCTACCCCGATGTACTTGCTGGCACGCGTCATCAAGTCGATGGGTATCAAGATGGTGCTTAGCGGAGAAGGTGCCGACGAAGTATTCGGAGGTTATCTTTACTTCCACAAAGCTCCTACACCGGAGGCTTTCCACGAAGAAACTGTCCGCAAGCTTTCCAAACTCTATTTGTACGACTGCCTGCGCGCCAACAAGTCGCTTGCTGCATGGGGCGTAGAAGGACGTGTTCCGTTCCTCGACAAAGAGTTTCTGGATGTAGCTATGCGCCTGAACCCGGCAGTAAAGATGTGCCCGGGTCACACCATCGAAAAGCGTGTCGTACGCGATGCCTTCGCATCTCTTCTGCCGGAAAGCGTGGCATGGCGCCAGAAGGAACAGTTCTCCGATGGAGTTGGCTACTCATGGATAGACACCCTGAAGGAAATTACAGCCGCAGCCGTCAGCGACGAGGAAATGAAGCACGCAGCAGAACGATTCCCGATCAACCCGCCGCAGAACAAGGAAGAATACTACTACCGCTGCATTTTCGAAGAACATTTCCCGAGCGATTCCGCAGCCCGCAGCGTACCGAGTGTACCGAGTGTAGCATGCTCTACAGCCGAAGCGCTGGCATGGGACGCTAGTTTCAAGAACTTGAACGATCCGAGCGGCCGTGCCGTAGCAGGAGTACACGAGGCTGCTTACTAGACATTAAAATAAAGACGAAATGAAAATAAAATTTACAAAGATGCATGGTGCCGGCAATGACTATATCTATGTCAACACCTTGCGCTATCCAATAGAAGAACCAGAGAAATTATCCATCGAATGGAGCCGTCCGCATACAGGTATCGGCTCCGACGGACTGGTACTGATCTGCCCTTCCAGCCAGGCCGACTTTAAAATGCGCATCTTCAATGCCGACGGCTCTGAAGCACGCATGTGCGGCAATGCCAGCCGCTGCATCGGAAAATATCTGTATGAAGAAGGGCTTACCGACAAGACAGACATCCGGCTCGAAACATTATCGGGCATCAAGATATTGCACTTGCACGTCGGCGACAAGAATACTGTAGAAACAGTCACCGTGGACATGGGTATACCTTCAGACATTCACGAAGTAACCTTGGGAGAAGGTTATGCGTTCGAAAGAGGTATCGCTGTGTCAATGGGCAATCCGCATCTGGTTATTTTTGTCGATGACATCAATCAAATCAAACTTGAAGAAGTGGGACCTGTACTGGAACATCATCCGTTGTTCCCCGACCGCGTGAATGTGGAATTCGCCCAGATCCTGTCGGACAACAAAGTCCGCATGAGAGTATGGGAACGAGGTTCGGGCATTACCATGGCCTGTGGCACGGGAGCCTGCGCCACGGCTGTTGCTTCGGCATTTACCAACCGGTGCGGAAGAAAGAGCTCCATCGTGATGGACGGAGGTACTCTCGATATCGAATGGGCCGACGATAACCATATCTACATGACCGGTCCGGCAACCAAAGTTTTCGACGGTGAAATTGATATATAAAAACATAAGACATAATTTATGGCATTAGTAAACGAACATTTTCTCAAATTACCGGGAAGCTACTTATTCTCGGACATAGCAAAAAAAGTAAACGCATTTAAAATTACACATCCCGGAAAGAAACTGATCCGACTGGGCATAGGCGATGTAACCCGCCCTCTTCCTGCCGTAAGCATCGAAGCCATGCATCGTGCGGTAGACGAAATGGCAGATGCCAAAACATTCCACGGATATGGTCCCGAACAAGGTTACGATTTTCTGATAGAGGCCATCATCAAGCACGACTTTGCACCAAGAGGAATCAGCCTCAGCCCTTCTGAAGTATTTATCAGCGACGGTGCTAAAAGTGATACCGGAAACATCGGCGAGCTGCTTCGCTGGGACAACAGCATGGGTATCACCGACCCGGTATATCCTGTTTACGTAGACAGCAACATCATGTGCGGACGCTCGGGTACACTCGACGAGAACGGAAAATGGAGCAATGTGACTTACCTGCCATGCACAGCAGAAAACAACTTCATCCCCGAACTGCCGAAACACAGAGTGGACCTGATTTATCTGTGCTACCCTAATAACCCGACAGGTACTACCCTTACGCACGACCAACTGAAGAAGTGGGTGGACTATGCACTTGCCAATGACACACTGATTATTTTTGACGCGGCTTACGAAGCTTTCATCCAGGAACCTGACGTTCCGCACTCTATCTACGAAATCCGCGGAGCCAAGAAAGTTGCCATCGAAATCCGCAGCTTCTCGAAGACTGCCGGATTTACCGGCGTTCGTTGCGGATATACTGTCGTTCCGAAAGAAGTGACAGCAGCCAGCCTCGACGGAGAACGTATCCCACTTAATCCGTTGTGGAACCGCCGTCAGTGTACTAAATTCAACGGAACAAGCTACATTACCCAGCGCGGTGCAGAAGCTATCTATACTCCCGACGGACAGAAACAGATAAAGGAAACCATCAATTACTACATGGAAAATGCCCGTATCATGCGCGAAAGCCTGAAGAAAGCCGGCCTCAGCGTATATGGAGGTGTAAATGCTCCGTACATCTGGTTGAAAGTACCTGAAGGAATGACTTCATGGAAGTTCTTCGACCAGCTGCTATACGAGGTCAACATTGTAAGTACTCCGGGAGTCGGCTTCGGTCCTAGCGGTGAAGGCTATCTGCGACTCACAGCCTTTGGAGAACGTGAAGACTGCATAGAAGCTATGCAACGTATTCAGAACTGGATCTAACAAAGGACACAAGCAAAATATACAATATCTGAAAGAAGCTGTTGTTACTTCCTGCCACATGCAGGGTAACGGCAGCTTTCTTTTTTGATCCCTAGGGACCTTTCGTAAGGACATGCCGACGCCTGCCGGAAAACGTCGAGACGTTTCAAAATCTTTTGTACAAATTTTCTAAGTTTTTGTACAAAAATAAAGTGCTCCTGCAAGCCTTTCTCTCCCTTTCCCTGACAAAAAGAAATAAACGTCTGCATGAAAATTATATATTCTTAGTGTCTTCAGAAAGTAATTTCTGCTATACAAAGGCAAAGATTTTCGCTATTTTGCTATACAAAAAGATTCATTATTTATGCACATAGTAACAAATTATTATTCTTTTCAATAAATAAAATTACAATCGATAAGAAAATAAGGCTATAAAATTATAAAATGAAACAGATAAAAAAAGATAGTAAATTATTAACTCCCGAGGCTTTACTATAAAATCAAAAAGACATAATTTTGCAATACAGAAAAACAAAAAGAAATACAAAACAGCAATACAGTCAAATAAAGCATATAGAATTAACCTATATACTTTCATATAGACACAAATAAACACTAACTAAAAACGAAAAGCAAATGAAAAGGAAAGTACAACGAAGGCTAAGAGCAGCAACAATGTTCATGCTGCCGGTGCTGTCCCTTTCAGCACAAGACAAAGTAGAGGCCGACATCGGTGCAGAACTCGTCAGTGACTATGTATGGCGAGGCCAAGATCTGGGTAACATCAGCGTACAACCCACAGCTTCCATCAGTTACAAGGGACTGTGGTTGTCGGGATGGGGAACGTTAGGATTCGACAAAGATGACACAAAAGAATTCGATCTTACCTTGGGATACGGCATTAAAGGTTTCAGTATTTCCGTAACCGATTACTGGTTTGGCGACGGGGCCGGCTACTTTCATTATGGTGCGACAAATACTTCGCACTTGTTTGAAGCACAAGTAGGATATGATTTTGATATCCTCGCCGTCAACTGGTTCACTAATTTCGCAGGTTGCGACGGAGTCAACAAACAAGGGAAACGGGCTTATTCCTCCTACTTCTCGGTTACGGCTCCCTTCAGACTGGGCGGATTAGACTGGGCATTCGAAGTGGGAGCCGTGCCTTGGGCTACGAGTTTTTACAATCAATCGGGTGACGACGACTTTGGAGCCAACGGATTTGAGGTTTCAAACATAAGTCTGGCTGCTACTAAAACCCTAAAAATAACGGATACCTATTCCCTCCCAGTATGGGCCAAGGCAATATGGAATCCGGCAACCGAAGGAGCACACTTTGTTTTCGGTGTAAAGCTTTAGGTATTTTTAAGAGAGAACAACAGGTGTTGGTTTTTTAAGATAAAAAGACAGGATAACATTATATATACACTACAAAATACAAATACAAGAATTTATGAAAAAGATTGAAGCCATTATTCGCAGAACACGGTTCGAAGATGTCAAGGAAGCCCTGCTGGCAGCCGACATTGAGTGGTTTTCTTACTACGACGTAAGAGGAGTAGGAAAAACTCGTGAAGGCCGTATCTACCGAGGAATAGTATACGATACCAGCTCGATAGAAAGAATACTTATATCAATCGTTGTGCGCGACAAGAATGTGGAGAAAACAATTCAGGCCGTCATGAAAGCAGCTCGTACGGGAGAGATTGGAGATGGTCGTATTTTCGTCATTCCGGTGGAAGATTCCATCCGTATCCGTACGGGAGAAAGAGGCGATATTTCACTTTACAACGCAGAACAGGAAAAATAACAAATACAATATACAACTAAACAAGAAGAACTATGGATACAAGCATAATACTCGACACAGGAAACACAGCGTGGATGATTGTGGCCACGCTACTTGTACTGTTAATGACAATTCCAGGTATCGCCCTGTTTTACGGGGGACTGGTACGGCAGAAAAACGTACTGAGCATCATCATGCAGTGTATGCTTATCGTTTGTGCGGTAACTATTATCTGGGTTGCTTTCGGCTACAGTTTCGTCTTCGGAACCAGCCTGATGGACAGCGGCAGCGCCTGGTCGTTCCTGATAGGTGGATTCGACAAGGTCCTGTTGAAGGGAATTACAACTTCCAGCCTTTCTACCGGAAACATACCTGAAATCATCTTTGTCTTGTTCCAGTGTATGTTTGCCATCATTACTCCGGCTTTGATTCTGGGAGCGTTTGCCGAACGACTGAAATTCTCCGGCTTCCTGATATTTACCGTACTGTGGAGCATATTGGTTTACATTCCTATGGCACACTGGGTATGGGGAGGAGGATTTCTCCAGCAGATGGGTGCGATAGACTTTGCCGGAGGAACCGTAGTACATATCAATGCAGGTATTTCGGCTCTCGTAATGGCTATTATGGCAGGAAAGAGAAGTGATTATAAAATCGGCCATCCTATTACTCCGCATAACATCACGTTTGTATTTTTAGGAACTGCCTTCTTATGGTTAGGATGGTTCGGATTCAATGCCGGAAGCGGCTTGCAGGCCGACGGAATAGCAGCCAATGCTTTCCTGGTTACTCACCTGGCTACTTGTGTAGCAGCGTTGACCTGGATGGCTATCGACTGGATCCATAACAAGAAACCGACGACTGTAGGTGCATGTACCGGAGCCGTTTCAGGACTGGTAGCCATTACTCCAGCAGCAGGAACGGTAGATATCTTCGGAGCCTTCTGTATCGGACTGATCACCCCGATAATCTGCTTCTACATGGTAGCCGTCATCAAACCGAAATTCAAATACGATGATACACTGGATGCATTCGGAGTTCACGGCATAGGCGGTATTGTAGGTTCTATCCTGACAGGTGTCTTCGCCACTCAGTTCATTTCCGGCGAAGGTGGTGTAAAGGGAGCTTTGTACGGCGACTGGCATCAGCTGGGAGTACAGATACTGGCAACTGTCATATCCATCGTATTCAGTGCCGTCATGACATTCATTTTGTTCAAGATAACAGACAAGCTGGTCGGCATCCGTGTTGACAAGCGAGTAGAAGAAGAAGGTCTGGATATCTACGAACATGGAGAATCAGCATACAATCATTAAAATAATATATCAAACATCTTATTAATAAATTAAAAAATAAAGGTATTATGTCAAAGTTAAGATTTAGAGTTGTAGAAAAAGCTTTTCAGACAAAACCCTTAGAAGTGCCTGTTCCGGCAGAGCGCCCCAGCGAATACTTCGCTAAGTACGTATTCAACCGCGAAAAGATGTTCAAGTATCTTTCCACACCGGTTTACAACAAACTGGTAGATGCTATGGACAACGGTGTCGCTCTCGACCGCGAAATTGCCGATAAAGTGGCAGAAGGCATGAAAAGATGGGCCATGGAGTTAGGAGCAACACATTATACTCACTGGTTCCAGCCGCTGACAGAAGGAACAGCCGAAAAGCATGATGCTTTTGTTGAACACGACGGCAAAGGCGGCATGATGGAAGAGTTTTCAGGAAAACTGCTCGTACAGCAGGAACCGGATGCTTCTTCATTCCCGAACGGTGGTATCCGAAATACATTCGAAGCCCGTGGTTACAGTGCATGGGACCCGTCTTCTCCAGTATTTGTAGTAGACGACACATTGTGCATCCCGACTATATTCATTGCATACACAGGAGAATCACTCGACTATAAGACTCCGTTGCTGAAAGCTCTGCGTGCAGTCAACAAGGCAGCCGTAGACGTTTGCCACTACTTCAACCCGGATGTAAAGAAAGTTGTTGCTTACTTAGGATGGGAACAGGAATACTTCCTGGTAGACGAAGGTCTGTATGCAGCTCGTCCTGACCTGCTTCTTACAGGTCGTACCCTGATGGGACACGAAGCTTCAAAGAACCAGCAGCTGGAAGATCACTACTTCGGTGCTATCCCTACCCGTGTAGCCGCTTTCATGAAAGACTTGGAAATTCAGGCTCTCGAACTGGGTATCCCTGTTAAGACAAGACACAACGAAGTTGCTCCTAACCAGTTTGAGCTGGCTCCTATCTTCGAAGAATGTAATCTGGCAGTAGACCATAACATGTTGATCATGTCGCTGATGAGAAAAGTAGCCCGCAGCCATGGTTTCCGTGTACTGCTCCACGAAAAACCATTCAAGGGAGTAAACGGTTCTGGTAAGCACAACAACTGGTCACTGGGAACAGATACCGGTATTCTGTTGATGGCTCCGGGAAAGACAGCCGAAGAAAACCTGCGTTTCATCACTTTCGTAGTCAACACCCTGATGGCAGTATATCGTCATAACGGTCTGCTGAAAGCATCTATCATGAGTGCAACCAACGCACATCGTCTGGGCGCCAACGAAGCACCTCCCGCAATCATTTCTTCATTCCTGGGAAGACAGCTGAGCAAGGTACTCGACCACATGGAAGACAGTTCTACAGACGAACTGATTACACTGGGTGGCAAACACGGTATGAAACTCGACATTCCACAGATTCCGGAACTTTTGATCGATAATACAGACCGTAACCGTACCTCTCCTTTCGCCTTCACCGGAAACAGATTTGAGTTCCGTGCCGTTGGTTCGGAAGCCAACTGTGCCAGCGCCATGATCGCACTGAATACCGCAGTTGCCGAACAGCTCATTGAATTCAAGAAAGATGTAGATGCACTCATCGAAAAAGGTGAACCGAAAGTATCTGCTATCATTCAGGTTATCCGCAAATACATCAAGTTGTCTAAGCCTATCCGCTTCGACGGAAACGGCTACAGCGACGAATGGAAAGAAGAAGCTGCCCGTCGCGGTTTGGATTGCGAAACCAGCTGTCCGCTTATCTTCGACCGTTACCTTACTCCGGAAAGCATCAAGATGTTTGAATCAACCGGAGTCATGACCCAGAAGGAACTGGAAGCTCGTAACGAAGTAAAATGGGAAACTTACACCAAGAAAATCCAGATTGAAGCACGTGTATTGGGAGATTTGGTCATGAACCATATCGTACCTATCGCAACCGAATATCAGTCTAAGTTGCTGGATAACGTGTACAAGATGAAAGGCCTCTTCCCTGCTGACGAAGCTGAACACTTGTCATCAGAAAATCTGGCTATCATCCGTAAGATTTCCGAACATACTATCTACATCAAAGAACATGTAGATGCTATGGTAGAAGCCCGCAAGGTTGCCAACAAGATTGCAGATGAGCGTGAAAAGGCTATTGCTTACCACGACAACATCTCTCCGATGCTGGAACAGATCCGTTACCACATCGACAAGTTGGAGCTGATTGTTGACGACCAGATGTGGACACTTCCTAAATATAGAGAGCTGTTATTCATAAGATAAAATAACCAAAAGACAAACTCTAATTTTTTTATTGGATGTTTGATGGAAGTCGGGCTGTTGGGAAAACAGCTCGGCTTTGTCATTTTTGCAAGTCCCCTTACTACTACACAATGATCTGCTCACATCTCATATATTTTTTCATCGTGAAATTGAGACTGTATCAAAATGAAAAGCTGAGACAAGCTTACTTATAATCTATATGTTACAACATAAAAATCTCCTACTTTAGTCTTTGTTTCCTTTAATTACAGGACTAAAAGTAGGAGATTTCTGACTTCTAAGTTGCAATCTATTAGATTTTTACTTTTGCAATTCTAATTTTGAGACGGCCTCTTCAGGGATATCTTCTTCTGCATTTTTGAAAGAGAACCGAAACAATCTAGTCACCAACCGGTTCTAATTTCAAGCCGTTTTATCACTATCTGCACTTATTTTCCATCGGGAAAAGGAATCACTTCTCCGGTAGCCTTCAACGAAGGTCTTTGTGCATCCCTTTCTCTCAAATAATCAGACAGTTCGGCAGCCAGCTCTTTCACCTTGTCCGGCATAGCCTGTGCCAGGTCATGCTGTTCGCCTATATCCTCCTTTACATTATAAAGCCGGAGCTGACGTGTTTCCCATGTATAAATAAGATGATAATCTCCTTTCATTATGGCCGAATAGGCACCGTATCCTTCTTTCAAGTTCTGCGACTCTCCCCAAAGATTCGGGAAATGCCATATCAGCACACGGTCTTTTCTCGTTTCCGGATGCTTCAAAACGTCGGCAAAACTGACTCCGTCTACCACCTGATGAGTTTTATATTTCTTCACTCCTGCCATCTCGAGTATCGTAGGATAAAAGTCTTCGATTATCACCCGCTGATCACATTCTGTATTGGGTTTGGTCACTCCCGGCCAGTAAACCATCATCGGCTCCCGAACTCCTCCCATAAATGCAGAGCCCTTTCCTCCACGGGCCGGATAATTCTGATCATGATTGGGTATGCCTTGACGTATATAACCTAACCCTTGTCCGCCATTATCCGACATAAAAAGCAGAATCGTATTCTTAGCGACTTCAGGATTTTTTTGTAAATAATCGAGAATATCTCCCAGACTCTTATCCATACCTTCCACCAAAGCCGCATATTTGGCTTCGCTTTCATTCAATCCGGTCTTCAGTTGTTCATCGTATTTTCCCCGATACTTGTCGCTGAAACGTTTATCATCGTCGTAAGGTGTATGAACGGCATAGTGCGACATATACAGATAAAAAGGCTTGTTCATCTTTACAGCCTTTTCCATTTCTGTCAATGCCTCCCGCGTCAACGCTTCTGTTATAAAGATATCCTGCCCGTAATACTTTTCCAGTCCCTGTACGGCAAAGCGGGAACCTTCGCCAAAGTTCTTTGTTCCCAGATAACTTCCCGGAGCACCATTAGCCCCTCCAGCTATATTTACATCGAACCCCATGTTAATCGGATTTGCCCCCGGCGTAGTTCTTGCCCCAAAATGAGCTTTTCCACAATGAATGGTCCGATAACCATTTTCCCTAAGAATTTGAGGAAGTGACGTGATAGCTGTAGAATTGTTTATCTTTCCCTCCGTAGAATCAGGCTGGATGCCATTAAAATTCCATTCTGGAAGAGCTATTACATCGCTGGATTCATCGGTCTTTTCATTCAGTTCCAGCGTCCAGTTCGTTACTCTGTGGCGTGAAGCATTCATTCCCGACATCAAACTACATCTTGTGGGAGAAGAAATGGCACATGCATAAGCCTCGGTAAAACGTACTCCCATCTGCGCCATCCGTTCCATATTAGGTGTATGAAAACGTTTATTAAGCGGTGTCAGCTCATCATTATAGAAAGGGACAGAAGTATCTTGCCAACCCATATCGTCGACTAAAAACATTATAATGTTAGGATGCTGAGATGTTTGCGAATAAATAGAAACAGGTATCGACAAACTGCATACTACAAATGGAATAACGTGTTTTCTCATAGAAAATAATGTTTTAACAAGTATAAATTTAGTTTAGTACACAAAAGTAATCTAAATCTGTCAACTCATACAGACACTCCTCATAATATTCATTAAAATCAGACTATCCTTTTAAAATTTCCTCCTGCTGCAGATCGCTTTATCTATACCCCATACAACTCTTACTATTATTTTTAGAAACACGACGACAGATCTTTGCAATAAAGTTCCGTAACAACTTTATTACAGGGCTCAAAGCTAGTTTAAAATAAATTTCACATTACAGAAGCAGAGTTTCATATCCGTCTAATCATTTGTACGAGATTTCCTGCAACTACCGTATTCGATTCAACATCATGAATAACAACGCTAACCGCTCCAACTACAGCATTCTCTCCTACTGTAAAATTCGGAAGAATAGATGCAACAGCTCCTGTTCGACACTATCCCTGTCAACGGAACATTCGCAGTGCCGTTTTGCCATTAGTTACCAATAAATCAATTCGGACTCACGTTAATTTAAGTTATCATTTTAATTTTTCTAATATTTCTTTTGTTTGAGGATTGCTAGGACGGAAGGCATCAATATTCATAAGTTTGCCATTCTTGTCGTATAAAAGGAATCTTGGAATAGCAGTAATGTTTAACCTGCTTGATATCTCATTGTTTTTATTGAGCCATTGATTCCCATACAAATTCATGTTGTCTATTTTCTTTTTCCAACTCTTCTCATTTCTATCTATGGATATGGACAGGAACTTTACAGCTGGATTTTTTAACTCTTTTTCCAGTGTTTGCAAATGAGGAATCTCTTTACAACACGGAACACACCACGATGCCCAAATATCAATATATACATAATACCCCTTGAACTCTTCGAACGTATGTTCTTTACCTTCAGAATCGTAAAAGGGTATGTCGGGAAATGGAGCCCCGTCGATCGTATATTTTTTTTTCTTGAAGTCATTTATATATTCTTCAGAAAGACTGTATTTATGGATGCATTTTTCCAGAATGGACAATCCTTTGGAAAAATCCTTATTGTAGTCGTAAGATGAGATATAGTTCCTCAGAAGATATTCCGCTATACTTTCTTGCAGATTTTTGTCTTCTATTTTTTCGTATGTATAATCCAGTTTTTCTTCAAAACTCATCCCTTTAGGTAGGTGCTCACAGAAAAACATCGGTGTTTCACTAAAGCATATCGCATATTTGTTAGCCAATAAGATTATTGCATCTTTTGCTTCATTGTCTAATCTTCGGGGAATGGCCTTCCCGTCTCTTCTGTACATAAACTGGATAGCTTTTATTGATTTTGACTTTTCTATAAAGTTCCAGATTCGTGCATATAACTCTACATCTTTTGAAGGCTTATATTGAACTAAAACTTTGTTTAAGATGCTGTCATATTGATTTATAAGTTCCAAAGGGTTTTCAGATAGGGAAGTGCTGGCCCATACTTTCTTATTAATAGTATGTGCCTGATTATAATATTCTGCAAGGAAGGCATTGTCATTGTCAAAACCATACAATATCTTTTCATTGTCTACTTGTATGTCAAGGTTGTACGTACGGATGGAATCGGGCATATACAACGGAATGGAGAAAGGATACTTGTTGGAATCCTCTTTCCTGACAATAATGTTAAGCTTATAAAATCCGTTATTGACCGATGAAAGTTTTATCTTGAATACATTATTATTATTTTGGACAGGAGTATATGATGTGTTTTTCATCATCATATTTTTAATAGTCATCTCATGTATACTATCAGTATTATTTTTTACAATTATACGTCCTGTAACGGTCAACTGTGCATTTAGAGTACAAGCATAAATCAAAGCTAATAGAATAGCAATCTGTAGTTTCATGATTCAATTGATAATAAAATATTGATTTATAACAACATAAATGGAGGTATGCCTTGTAAAGGGCATACCTCCATTAAAGATGAAAAGAGCTAGTTTTTGTATCTTATATCAGAAATCTTGTCTGTACACTGCTTAAACTCGTATTTAGGCTCAAATTTGTCACTCGTCAGATCGTTTACGCTGTAGATATATACGTTTCCACGTTTTGTATCACTGCTGTAAGTACCTACGTATAAATCTTTATTAGCATCATTATAACCTATACAAGTAATTTCCTCATTAGGATAAGAAATGATAGGTTTGGTTGGCAATTGAGGTGATGCATTAAAAAGGTAGTAAGCGTACAAGCCTCCTCCAATACCATAAAAAGCGACCTGATTATTTTTGGCCAATGTCGCCCTTGTTCCTTGACTGGGAATAGGATCGCCTTCCGATACATTATATGAATGTAAGTTCGTTTGCTGATACTTCACATAAAATTCATCATCAAAAGCAGATGTAAGTGTGTATTGTGAAACTTTTGTAGGGTCGCTTTTACTTCTGGTTGTTACATAGATGGTGCTACTACTACTTGTGTCAAGGATTATCATAAGTATATCTTCGTCCTTGAGTAAGTCTCCGGAAGTACCTCTCATATCTGAAGAACGAGCCTGGAATGTGATGATTTCAGAGTCACTATAATTAACGAAAACCGGAGCCGATGTTTTTGAGTTTATGCTAGCGATGTAGGTATACCCTGGTATAACGTCTTCATAACTTTGCTGATAAAAATCATAAGGATATTCGTACAGATACCAATAAGCCTTTTGGAAATGGATGGAATGTTTGGAGTTGACATCATATACAAAGGGATATGATGCATATCCGTCATTCGAGATGAAATGAGTAGCCTTGAAATTGCTAAAGACTGAAGAATATTCAGACGAGGATATGATTTCAAAAGTGGTAGAGTTTACAAAGAAACATTTGTCTTCCAAGGCAACAATCATTATCGGAGTTTGTGAAAAAGGGCTGGTTGAAGCATTGGTACGGTCGGCACCTATAAGCTTTGTCATCTGGATATCAGGATTCATCAGTTCCAGACAATGTTCTTCTACTTTGTACTCCATTCCGGATGCAATATCTTCCGAAGTCAAGTCCTTGATAAATCCCAGATTGCCTTTCCCGTCTTCCGAGTTGGCAATAACCAGTATTCCTTTTTCAAAATAGTCGTTTACATTTACCTGATATTCCATTACATCTCCAACCAAGTCATCGGTAACGGTAAGATGTATGTAATATGTACCTTTCTTTTCGAAAGAATAGTGTAGTATCGGTTCGGTACTGATTTTGGTAAGTTCACCCTTTTCTCCTGAAGTGCTATTATATTCGCCCACAGACCATTCATATTTCAAGTCTTTGGACGTAGCTTTTACCTGTGGGTCTATTACCAGAGGTTCTGTTCCGAAATAGATATTGTAAACAGGCATCTCTTCAGAATCGCTGCCTTCTATTGACAGTTCCGGCAGCAGATTATTTGCGTATTGTGAATCATCATTGATACACGATGTGAAGGCAAAGAATAAAAAAACGATGTATATTATATTTTTCATATCTTTATTATTTTATGACTGTTGGATTCAAATTACATTGGAGACGGTTTGGCCCATCCTTCAATGGCCGACGGGTCATGTTCCTCATAATATTCATACAGAGGAATCAGTACATATTTGTTCAGGAAACTCGAATACATAATCAACGGTCCCTGAAAATCTGATGCATTGGTGAAATAATCACCGTATGTTGTTACCATCTCGTCTATGACAGTGGGATTGACATCTTTCATTGCATAGAAAAGCTCAAAGAATTTTTGTGCCACATCATATCTGTAAGCCGGCATTGCCCATGATACCCACCAGCTAGGAGCATATTCAGGATGTATGTCTGAATATGTGATGCTGAATTTGTTTTGACCCACTACGGCAAGATCTTCCGATTCTTTTAGAACCAAGTTTAAAGTGAATTCCTTTTGCTGCAATTCAGGGTCATTGTTGCGCAGGAGTGTAATCTTGACTTTGGTCTCAACCCCATTGGCCGGGATATACATTGATTCATGGTCTATGGTATAATGTACTCCTTCCTGCATGGTAGTTCCTTCATCTGGTTCAAGCGTGAAGGCACGTGCTTTGTCAGAAGGCATTCCCATCAGTTTTACCGGTAGCTCTATAACGTATTGTGTGGCGATATCGAATCCGAAACTATAGGTAACGGATGTTGCCACTTCATCGTTGTCATTGATATATTCCATGAACGCAGAATCTTTCTGGGTAGTATCATAGAGCTGATAGTCTTCATTTGTGCAGGCTGTCGCTGCTATGCACAATAGAGTGAGCAAGGCTTGTTTGATATATGTTGTTTTCATACTATACTGCATTTACTTGTTGTCAATTTCTATATTCATATTCACTGTCTGGTATCGGAACTACATAATATGTATCACTAGCCGGCAATACACGATTGAGGCTGTTGCATACGATATCTTTTTTCAAGCGTTTCATATTATACCATATTTGACCTTCGCCAAAGAGTTCCTTACAGTATTCATTGTATATGTTTTCTTTGGTAAGCTGTTTGCCCTGAGCAGCAAATCCTCTTAATCCGCGTGAAGTAAGTTCTTCATCGAAGTAGCTGACAGCCTGGTCGTAGTTTGTGTCAAGGAGAGCTTCTGCGGCAATCAGATACATTTCAGAAACATGCATGAGGGTAAATCCGGAATATCTCTCATCCCATCCGCTTGGAGCACTTTCGCCAGATAATGTATAGTAATCTATGATTTTTCTCCAAAGACTATTGTTTACTTGTTGCATACGATAATCGGCAGCAGTATTGTCATTATCCAATGCATAGATATCTTCAAAAGTCTGCAAGTATCCTCCCCCAGATGATTCAAAGTAAGGAGAGAATGATACGAATGAGGTCTGGTTAAATATAAGGGTACGAACCGATTCAAGGTATGAGCTGGAGTAAACTCCGAATATTGTTTCTTTTTCAGACAACTTTCCGGCCAAATAATCTGCCATTTCCTGTCTGTATGCCAGTGGAAATTTTCCGCTCTTTATCACTTTCTCTGCGTAAATGGCTGCATTGGCCATATCACCTCTCATCCAATATACTCGTGCCTTAAGTCCCCATACGGCGTAGAGATTGAAATGGGTATTACGGTAGTTCAGGAAGTTACGCAGATTATTGTCGGTTCTCGGATAGTCCATACTGTTTTCTTCATCGGCTAGGAGACTTTCAGCTTCGTTCAGGTCGTTGAGAATCTTTTCATATACTTCTCCCACTTTATAAAAAGGTTTCACGTCGTATGAATAAGTTTCTACGTAAGGAATTCCTTCTTTGGTTTCGTCGGTAGGAGCGAACAGACGCAAAAGGTCAAAATGCAGGAATGCCCTCATGGCCAGCATTTCACCTCTATAATAATTGTATAGGGTCATGGAGTTTCTTCCTTCCAGATTCTTAAGAATATTATTTATGTATCCGATATTCTTGTATGCTTCTTCCCACATGTTTGCAATCACTTCCTTTACAGCATCGGCTTCGTAGTCAAGTTCAGAAAGGGGCTGTCCTATTTCTTCCTGATCCTGGTAACATGCAAGATTCTGGGCAAGCACCTCAGTAAATCCCCAATACATGAAGCGTCCGTATGAATAGGTATTTTGAAGCTCACCGTAAACTCCGTATATGGCATCTTCAAATCCTTGCGCATCTTTAAACTGCTCGTTTTCTACCTTTTCAGATTTGGGGCGTACATCCAGAAAATCATCGCATGCATTGAAAAGGAGCAAAGAACATAATCCGTAACAAATGTATATTAGTTTTTTCATCTTATTCATGTTTTAAAGTGTAATATTGAATGACATATTAATGCTGCGGCTATAAGGATAAGAGGTACCTCTTTCATAGCGTACAGTTGACAGACGGAATAAGTCTGAGGCTCCAAGAGTCAGTCTCAAGCGTTGTATTCCCCATGACTGGATCAAAGATTGTGGAAACTCATAGGCTAAGTTAATGCTCGACAGCCATATTTCATTCTCGTTTTCAACAAACCGACTGGAGTGTACAAACTGTTGTCCACCGGTTGCACTGAGGTTCAGGTAAGGCACCAAATCACCCGGCTGTTTCCACCTTTCAGTGAAAGCTCTTACATCTGCATTATAGCGTGGATTGATGTTTTCAATCTTTTCTGCACGGGTTGAGTTATAGATGTCTCCTCCGAAGGTATAGCTGAAGTTAATACCCAAATAGAAATTCTTATACATGAAGTCTGTTGAGAAGTTACCTTCAACACCCGGATTGGTATCTCCTACTACAACTTTATCTTTTACGTCATATGTATAAGTATAGCTACCATCTTTCTTAATGTATATTTCTTTTCCAGACGCAGGATCGATACCAGCAGAACGTACGGCATAGATCGCTGTAGGTGAACCACCCTCTTCATAAAGTATGCGTGGAACAGATTCATCAGATACAGCATTGTTTTCATCATTTTTACGCTGCAATGCTTCAGAAATGTTCTTGATAACAGTTTTCGAATGAAGTCCGTTTACAGAAACAGTCCAACTGAAGTCTTTAGTAACGATAGGTTTACCCCATACGGCAAATTCAATACCATTGCTTTCCTGTGCACCGAAGTTATCTTTTACAGTGCTGGCTCCGGATGATGGAGGCAATGATATATCGATAAGCATATCATCAGTATATTCATTGTAGTAATCAAAGTTGACATTTAAGCGTTCACCAAAGAATGAAGAGGTAACACCTATATTCAGTTTCTTGGTAGTCTGCCAGGTCAGATCCGGATTAGGCATGACCATAGGCACTGCTCCTACACCTCCAAGATGGATATTGCTAATATAATACTTATAGGTAGAAATAGCCTGATATGGTGAGAATTTTACGCTACCTGTATATCCATAACTTCCTCTTAGACGTAACATATCTACCCATCCCAGTTGTTTAATAACGTTTTCGTTATGTAAGTTATATCCGGCTCCTACTGACCAAAACGGTGCATATTTGTTATTTTCTCCAAACTTGGAAGAACCAGATAGACGGTATGAGCCATCAATGATGTAGCGGTTTTTCCATGTAAAGTTTGCTGCAGCGAAGGCACCTACGCTGGTAGCAAGGTCTTCACTACCGTACGGAGTCGTATCAGAATAAGATGCGGCATATCCGAAATCGGTCAGATTATCGGATAAGAAACCTGAAGCAATGCTTGTACGTGAGGAGCTGTCCTGCTTTTTGATTTCACCTCCCACGTTCAATGTAAACAATGTACCGTCATTATCGAAGCTGTGTATCCAGTTACCTACTACCTTGAACGAATAATTATTTTCGTCATTGTTAGTTAATGTATATTTTCCTTTTTTCAACGGATCTGTTACGTCTTTGAACTGCATAGAAAGAGGGGATACAAAATCATCTACTGTACCCTTTGCCGTGAGTAATGAACCTTGTGCAGTAATGAACAAATTCGGCTTGAAGTTATAACGTGCACTTAAAGACAGGTCCTGTGTACGAGTTTCTTGAGTAGAGAAGCTGCTTAATGAAGCCTCATAAAGAGGGTTAATCATATCCCATGACAATAATGAACGGAGCTCTCCGTTTTCATCGTAAGGAGAATCGTAAGGATTCATTTGCAACCATGTGTCATAACTCCCGTACTTGGAGTTACGGATATTAGTTTGCTGATGGCTGGCTCTTAGGGTAAGTACCAGTTTTTCTTTAAGACGGTATGCTAAATATACATCAAGACCGTAAATTTTTCGTCCATCATCTTTCATTACTCCATTATTGTTTGTAAGGTTTCCGGTTATATTATATTCAATACCTCCTCCTCTACCAGATATAGATAGCGAATGGGTTTGGGAGAATCCGGTACGTATAGGTTTTGTTTTCCAATCTGTATTGATACCTTTACTGACTAATGCTAATTTTTCATAATAGGTCTTATCCATACTTCCGGTACTACTATCGTATAGTCCTGCTAGTCTTTCAAGTTCAAGCTTCTGTTGTGAATTACACAAGTCGTAACTTGAAAGATCTGCAAAACTAAAATCGGGAGTGAATGTGTAGCGAATACGTACAGGTGCTTGTGTTACTCTTTTACGTTCAATTACAATCACGCCGTTTGCAGCATTCTCACCATATAGTGCGGTAGCTGAAGCGTCTTTGAGGATATCCACACGTTCTATATCGTACATATTAATATCATACAAATCTTGTAATGTAGATTCTACTCCATCTATAACTACTAGTGGAGCATTTAAGCCTGCTTCGTTGTCAGTAGCCAATGATGTTGTACTACGTATTACAAGGTCAGGTATATTATTAGGGTTAGACCCCATAGCATTATTTTTGTTTATTTTAATAGATGGGTCTATTGAAGATAATGCTTGTAATACATTATTCGGAGATATATTCAACAATTGCTCTGAAGTAACAGTTCGTGCAGCACCCGTAAATGTTTGTTTAGAGCGTGTGAAAAAACCATTAACCACAACTTCATCCATTACTTCGGCGTCTTCTTTCAGCTCAATTTTTATTTCATTTCCCTTCGGACTGATTACTTGTTCGCTGTAACCGACAAATGAGAACTTAAGCTGTGCACCACGTGGTATGTTTACACTGAATTCTCCATCCATATTTGTTACCACACCAGTAATCATTTCTCCATCTTTTATCACAGATACGTTGGCACCAATTATAGGTTCACCACTGCGCTCATCTATTACGATACCTTTTATTTCACCAGCCTGTGTGACAGGAGAGATCACAATAGTGTTATCTTTTAAAGTTGCATAAAGCCCTGTATTCTTAAGACACTGTTTTACGGCCTTAAGAACGTCCATATTTTTCACATTGATGCTGACAGACGGTATATTGGCAATATCTTCCTCATTATAAATAAGTTTCATACCCGTTTCATTCTCAATAGTAGACAACACTTTTTCCAGTTGAGTGTTTTCTAATTGTAAAGTTATTCTTTTTACATTCTGGGCCATAGTGTCACCTAAAGTTACAGCACCCAAAAGCAAACACGCAAAAAGCTTTTTTCTAAAGCCCGTTTTCCTGCTTTGTCGCAGGAAAAGATACTCTCTATTTTTCATATCAATCTGTATAAAATTAATTATTACCGTACTATCTCAAATTGCATCAATAAATAAAACAACTAAAGTCTTAACATAACCTGAAACATTAGTTTATGTAAAATTGTCATCAATATCTGTAACAAGCTAACCTCTCTCATTTAACGAGGTTATATCATTCACATTCTATAAACAACAAAAAACTTCTTTTTGTAAAATACATTAAAATTAACCTCTAATTAAAAAAATTTTCATCATCATATTGCGCGCAAAATTATAAATATTTTTTATAACCCATGTAATAATGTCAATATTTTTGCCAAAGAATCATCTTTTTAATGTTATAAGCCTTATTAAACTTTCAAAAATCTGCTTTATCAGTCAAAGTAAAAAAATGGAAACAATCTTTATTCTACGCTCTTTGTTTATACTCTTTTTTATATATCATTTATATATTTAACAATAAAAAACATTACTATCCGCTAAAAACCAAAAATATTTTTCTTTGAAATGATTGTATTGCAATTCATTATAAGAAATTTACTTGAACAACAATTTAAAATCAGAACTTTCTTGGATAGCTATAAATTTCTTCGCACCGTCAAAAAAAATATGCCGACAATCGGTACGTTAAGCCTCTTACTTGATGGAATCTATTTTTCACTTTGATATTCGGCCAGCTATTCAATCGTGGTAAGCATTCAAACAAATGCATCTTTTATACCTTGAGATTTGATAATTGCTTTGTAATAGCGAATGCAATTGTTATTAAATAGACTAGAATTTAAAGAATTGGAATGACAGGTATAACAAAAGGTGCTTTCCGTTGAAACCATACCTACAACAAACAAGTGTAAGTTATTTAACCGATTAATACTGCACAAAATGTTCCGTTGATAGCTATCCCCTCTATAAGAAAGAGTCCTTATGGACCGAATCACAGCGTGCCGAAATCCTCTTCAGAGAATATCCCGATTAAAGAAAGCATACTATCTTTCAATGAGACTCGGACTGATATATCACCTGTGCAAGCATAAGGATACCGCTTTGACAAGACTTGCCAGATGGTATGACGAAGTGGACAGATCGGGATTCCTTGCTTTCTCAAGAGTGGCAAGATCCATACAGACACATTATCTGGAAATCATTAACTTCTTTGAAAAGCGTTCCACAAACGCTGCATCTGAATCCCTCAATGCAAAAATAAAGAGCTTCCGTTCACAGCTCAGAGGAGTAAAGGATAAGGCCTTCTTTTTGTTCAGGCTGGCTAAAATTTATGCCTAATCAACGAATTCCTCAGGTTTTTACGTTGATCCATGAAAAGCATTTCATCCTGCATATAAAAATAAAAAAAGTTCTGAAATCTTATCGACTTCAGAACTTATCCTTTTCCTATTTTTTGTACACCCTCAGGGATTCGAACCCTGGACCCACTGAT
>ULUY01022593.1_pt1 | contig 73584 bp, 101 predicted proteins | sample 1959031 | NCBI WGS metagenome assembly ULUY01 (sample SAMEA4835774, study PRJEB28245) | human gut metagenome | biome: gut microbiome; material: fecal sample | place: Denmark | collected 2008
TTAATACTTCCCTTAGTTCGGATTCTGTATATCCCTTTGTGATTTGGATTGGGATGTGGTTAGGGTTGGGGGGATATGACTATGGCCTTTTCCTTGGATATGGTTTTAGGTTTTCTTTTCATAACTTTATTCTTGTTGGGGGTAGAACTTCTTTGGGGGGTGGATATGGATAATTCTGAGGAGTGATATCCTGAGGAGAATCTTCCTGACTTGGTTCCTTGGTGAGTGTATCCTGATTCTATCTACTGCATTGAATACTGCCCCTGAGATTATGAGTGTCGGCATAAGCTTCGGCATTATCCAGTATTGTCTGAAGGTCTTTTATATCCTTTTCATTGAGGGTTATATTGACTTCTTTCATATCGAATAGGCTTTTAGGATTAGGAATGATGCTATGGCTATTACCGAGCAGAAGACAGCCCATTCCAGTAAGCATTGCAGTATTAACTTAAGTGTTTTCATAACCTTTTAATATTTAGGGTTTTGTTATCTTTTTATCTTTATACAAGTATAGCAGTAATTTTGCACATCTTTAAAGGCCTTTACCAGCGTTCGTCTTCTATAGTGATGTGTATATTGATGTTTTGCTGAGGGTGTTCTTTTAACCATCTCTCAATTTCACCGGCTCTTTTGAGGCTATCAATATAATCGGGAGCCAATCTTTGAACTGCTTCAAATTTTAGGCTCCCGTCGGGATTTACTAATTGCCTTGTCTCAGGCTCTTTCTTTTCCTTACTTTGGTAGTATATACGGTACCAAATCATCGCTGCCAGTACTAATATAATGGCTATCAGCAGGGGCCTTAAGCACCCTTGTTCTTCTTTCTTTTTCATAGTTTTGTCTTTAATGTATCTCTGATACCGATTAGTTTTAATTTCTGTTCTGGAGTTAACTTTGGGTTGAGGATAGCTTTATTAGCCTCATTGTATAGCTCTTGCATCTTTATTCTATACAAAGGACCTTTGATATGCTTGCATACCCAGTTGTATTCTCTTTGTATCTTATTGAATGTACTCATGCTGCTATCTCGATTTTGAGTCCAGTGTTATGACTGATAATCTTTACTTCATCATCTCCAGTTGAGAGTATAGATACCACCTGTTGCATTGCTCCTTTGAAAGACATCTTAGGCATGGTCTCATCCGAGAATTTAACCCATAGAGTATGCTTGAACCTTTCGGGGATTCCATCGGAGTAGTATCTTACTTCTACCCGATAATCAAAAAGTTCTAACCCTAATCGGGCATCCAACTCTTCAACCATATCAAGGTAGGTCTCTTTGATTGCTTCCTTGATGCAATCCCTCTCTTCCTCTTGAATCATGCTCGACTTCTTTAACCCATCCAGCAATACCTTTTTGTAATCTTTCATAATATTCGATTTTATTTCTTTTCTATATTACAAATATAATGAATTTAATCTATATTTGCAAATATAAATCAGAGGTTAGATGAGGTTAGAAATGGATACCGTTCTCTTCGAAAGCTTCTTTAGCTTCTGGGGGTAAATAACCTTCCTGTCTGGATGCAAGGTATACCGTCCCGTTCTGAGCATTGATAACTCCAGTGATACTGTGTTCAAATGGCCATGAGGGTTGTACTGCTACCGTTACTGGTGCCCAAGGGTCCATTTCTTCCAAGACTCCAATCAGGTCTTCTACTGTGTAACTCATAATCTTTAGTTTTAGTATATCGTTCGTTCTATATTTCTTTCTATTACCGTTTCTCGGGTATCTTTAACCCGGTCAATGAGGTATGCTTTTGCAATACTCTCATCATTTTCATCTATCCATTCACTAACTTCAGTTTTCCGGGTTAGTTCTACCTCCATGCTATGTGCAGCATGAATACTTTTGTGAAGGTGATTGTGGAGATAGAACCAGATGAGCAATTTGTACCTTTTCTGTTGTGCCCGGGTTGTAATTGTTAAAAGGTGAAACCTATGTAAACTTCCTTGTCCCCTTTCCTGAGAGTTTCATGATTAGTGTCTTCCCATTTATAGGTACTGTATTTCTTAGCTTCCCTGATGTATTCTCCTCTTACCCAGACTTGAGAGGCATTGGGTTCTTCGATGGGATTCAGGATAAAGTATTCCCCTTTTGCTAAGTCCTTAACATTTTTCTTTTCCATGGTATTATATTTAAGGTTTATTTTTATCTTTATACAAATATAGCAATAATATTTTTAATATGCAAATAAAACTTCTCGGTCTCAGGCAGTAGGAATAGGTTCTAGAGATTTTAATCCTTATAAAGGTAAGTTTAGTTTAGTAACACAAAAAAGACCTCTAGATAAGAGGTCTTAATGGTCCTTTATTTATTAGGCCTTAGCTGGTATGGGTTTTGGCTTGTAGTAACAATCTCCCTCGGGAATAAAAGGTCGCCTATAGAGTTCGAACTCCAGACAGGATTCATTAGGGAACTTAATAGCTATATTTACCCCCCCTATGTAATTACCCTCAAACAGAGGCAATACCTTGATATCTATCTTGTTCTCAATACTCTTTGTACCGAAGAGTTTGTTAGTAAAGTTGAGAACTACTTCTTTGATTGTGGAGTAATATTTAGGTTCATACTCCTGGTACATGCCGTGGCAGTAAAGTCTGCTTGCCCTGATTAAAAGAGTTATGCGATGATTAGTGTGCATATCTAAAAGCGTTACATGATTTTGTCGAATACAAAGTAACTTGAAGGTTCTTTGGCTAATGAATGATAGTTTCTTTCCAAGAAATCCGTACCAACTACTGTTACCGTACGAATAGCTTCATCTTCATCATCCATTACATCTATAATCATACCCAGGTTTATCAACTTGTCTTCCCGAGACTCTCCCAGAAGCATTCCTGGGCAGATATCATCCATAACCTGCATACCGACGTAGTTCCCGTCTTCGCTGAGGGTATCGAGGTATTTGCCGTTTTCAACATATTGGAAAAGGTTGCACCAACCCGTGATTGTGTGTATCTTTATCTTGGTAGCACAGGCAGATGCTGATAAAGTTACCTTCGAGTTGGTGCATAGCCAACCCTGCCGATTGATTCTCTCATCGGTAAAGACCAAGTCTTCCTGATAAGGTGGATAAGGTAAACCGAATACCTTTAACTTCTTACCTTCATTGATAAGTTGATTTACTCGGTTTACTACTTGAGTTGCGTTTAATACTTCTTTCATAGTAGGTGTTTGTTATAGATTGAATTGAATCTCTTCTCCTTGTTCACTTTCACTTTTAATACTTAAAAATCTATCCAGGAATTCTTAACCTTTATTCCCTTTAATTTACCACCAAGAGCAATAGCTATAGTGTCATTGCTACTGGGTCTAATTATTAAATCCATAGCCTTTTGATTTTTGTTTATACAAATTTAATAAGTATATTTTAAATATGCAAATAAAAATCAATGGCTAATCTTGGATTTCTGGGTCTACTTCTTCATAAGCTATTCCTTCTTCTATCTCTCGTCGGATTTGGTGATGGTCTTCGTCAAAAACTTTTAAGGCACCATGGTAGTCCCCTGTTACGCTATCGAGTTCTCCCTTTTTAAGGGTTAATCCTTCTTTCTCACCTCTGTTGCCATCTTGTTTGGTTGCAACTACAACTGGTAGTTCTTTGAAGTCATATTGGTTCTCTACATATTCAATTTCCTTTATACCACCCTTGTCAGCCAACTCCCTTTGAATCATTCCCATGGCTTCATCTCTAGTTAAAGTCTGCTTTTCTTGGGCACCATTATTGAATTGATTGTTCTGTTGAGCAAAGATATTCACGGTACCACCCCCAGTTACTGCCCTTACTAAACTCTGAAGAGAAGTTGTGGATTGCTGTTTCAATCCAAGGGCCTTATTGACTTCGGAGGTGATGAATGGAGCATATCTTCCGCCCTGAGAATCCCTGAGTATTTGAACCTGCTGGCTTACTTCCATACGGTCTTCAAGTGCCCATGATATGCAAGCTCCCATAAGAGAATCAGCAATCTCATTCATCTTGCTACGGTCAAATAAACCGTTGTCTAGAAACGTTTGTTTCATTTGCATCTGAATAATTGCTGGTTCACATTTCAAGAAATCTGCGAGTTCATTTACGGAATAAACCTTTGCCCATAATTTCCCGTTGTTGACAATCCAGATATGGATAATGAACTTGGTCAGATTCTTGAGAGCTTCATCATCTCCAGCATTAGCCTGTAGAGCTAATTGGGTTACTCCCATTCCTCTTGGAAACCTTGGAACTATCTTTTGTTCTTTCATAGTGTTAAGTTTTGGTATCTAATAGTTAATAATCCCAAGATAAGTAAATAAAAGGCCCCGATTGGGTAAGGGCCTTTTTGAATTAACTCTTTGATAGTCAGGTTGCTGGATCACTGAAATAGGCTTACCTTCAATCCTGATGAGCTTATTGAGAGCTTGTAATCTGCTATATGACTTTCGCATTTAAGCTGGTTACTCATAGCTAAAAGTTCAGATAGCAGCTTGTGCACATGTTTAGGATAAAGCATTTCTATGGTTACAGAACTTTGTCTGAAGCAATAGCTCATGTTTACCTCATTTTCTCCGGCTTCCTGATACAAGGTCACCATTTTATCCTCTACCAATTTTGCTATCTCTAAAATGGTCTTCATAAAATCTTAGTAACTTTAGAGTCTTGTATTATTAGGATTTACTTCTTTTCCCTTTCCTGCCGTTCCTTTTCAGCGGCCTCAAGTTCTGCCTTAATCTTGGCATCCCTTTCAATTGCCTTCTTCCTTTTCTCCTCCAGTTTGGCATGAAGGTCAGGGAAAAGGCTTGCCCGGAGAGGTATAACATGTAAGGCAAAGAATGCCGAGAATAAACCTTCCGAAAGAGGTTCTCCGGCTTTCTTGTTGGAAATATTCCAGAATTTATACTGTTGCTCTTTTATGGCATAGATAAATTTTTCGTAGGTGAACTGCACCTGCATTTTTTTACAGGCTGTAATGGTTGCCTCAATTCGGTCCTTAAATTCCTGACCGAAGGCCTCAATAAATTTCCCCCGGTTAAAGTTGTAATGTTCCCGGTTCAACTTGAATTGCTTTACATACTCCTGAGTTTTCATAGTGCTTTGTATTTTGTAAGTTATTGGTTTATTAAGTGAGTTAATGCTTGTTCTCTAGTTACCACCTGGAAAAGGTAGCCTATAGGCTTATCTTCCCAGTATGATAACCAAATACGTTCCTTGAACCTAAACCTATTCCTCTCTACCTTAGGAAGATTACTGGGAATCCCCGTGATATATAATAGGTGAGGCCCATTTGTATTCTCAATGAATACCCGGTGCTGTAAATTTTCATCTACCGTAAAATATCCTTTAATTGCATAATCCGGAAGATACGGATTAGACCTTACACTGCAATTAAAGGCTAAATCCTCTACCTGATATAATTCAGGATTTATGGGACATTCAGTACGGGTTTGCACCCCTTCCTGAGTTTGAAGGTAATAAGTAATCCTGGACTTATCAAGCGTTACGCTTTTTACTATTTCGGGAAACATGCTTTTTCTTAACTTTTACGGGTACATAGTTTTCAATCTCATCCAATCGGTCCGTTACTAAAGCATATACAAACAGCTTAGCAGAACGGAAGAAAAACCTTCTTATATTCTTCTCCGTAATGTAGTGGTCGTATATCTTAAAGAATTTCTTTTGGTACTTGTGCTTTAGACTCCGTTGTGTAAGATATGACTTAAGAATTTCTTTGTGTAATTCTAGCAATTCCTTGTCTACTTTCTGAATTACTTTCTCAGGTAAGCCAACAACCATAATTTTTCAGATCATTAAAGTGTTGTTATACTAAGGGGCCAGGACCTTACTTAGCCCTGTACCCCTCTTCTACTATGAAAGATTAGATTGCAACGGATTCCTTGACGAATTGGTTCTTGTACTCGAGGTACTTCTTCTTTGCTTTCTTGAACTCCTTGGAGTCCTGGTCCTCGATTCGGAGCATTGCCAGCTCCAGCTGATGAATCTTGTTTCGGACCGTCTGCCGGAACTTTTTCCGGGAAAGAGTGTCCTCGCAGTCTGCCGGATAGATGTACTTGACTTCCCGTTTCGTTACCACTTCCTCGACGAGGTTGGCTTCAACCTTTTTCTTGGTCTTATCGACCAGTTTCTCTTTCTTGGTCTTATCGACCTTCTTCTCTTTGGCCGCTTCAGGAGTTTCCTCTTTTTTAGCCTCGGCCTTCAGAGCCTTTTTGGATTTCTCGACCTTCTGAGTCTTCTCTTCGATGAGGTTGTTGATTCCCTCTACCAGGTTGGTCTTTTCGATTTCCTGAGCCTGAATTTTCTTGTTCTTTTTCATGGCTAACAATGTTAAAAGGTTTTACAATAAATTAAAAGTGTTTTATTATTTCTTTTCCTAATGCAAATATAGGGGAACTTTTCTATATATGCAAATATTTTTATCAATTTCTTTGAGGTTGTGTTCTTGGATTCTGTGTGTTAACCTCTTGTGGCTTTTCCCTTTTATTGTTTATGCAAATATAGATATAAATATTTATCCATGCAAATAATTCTGCAACTACTTTTCAGGTACGTTCAAGGCAATGTTAATTGATGAGAGTGAGTTATCCCTACGTATGAGTGTCATCTTTACATAGATGGTTTGCCTATGACCATCATCTTGTATCTCTACGGGTTTAACCTGAGATTCAGGTCCCATAAGCTCATTATAAGTTTTAGCCACAGCTACGGGTGTCATTACTTCTCAGATAACTTCTTTAATGTCTTTTTGAACTGGGCCATGTAGTAGCAATCTTTTACCGGGCATAAACCATCTGGAGTTTCTACATTAGCCCCACATTTACCTTTATACCTCTCATATAAATTCTCTTTATCCTTGTCCTCCACTTTACATTTTGTGGATGGAGTTGCCTTATATGGGCAACATTTCCTATGAGCTGCACAAGCAGCTTTGAAGTCTACTGTACTCATTCGTAGTATTCTTTTATCTTAGTTAACCGACCTTTGAATTTGAACGGCATTACATAGTCTCCCCACCACCCCGTTAGAGGTATAATACACCCGATAATGGCATAGTAGTAGAAAGTTTTTGCAACAAACTGCTGTTTCTCATCATCCCAGAAATCATCTGTTCTAGCATCTTCATCTTTGTCAGGGTCTACATATACCCAATTATAAGATATCCGGATGAATAGCCATTGAAATATCAGGATATTCATCCATCCCAATAGGGTTACACCGAATATCTTTTTCCATACCCAGCTGTTTGTCGGTTTCTTTACTTCTTTTCCCATAATCCGTAGTTTGGTGCTAATATTTTAAGGGGGTGATAAATGTTTAGTGTTTTCCAGATATATTCTGCCTGAGTTATTACTGCTTCCTTTGCTTCCTGATGAGTAGGGAATTTTCCCCACAATTCAGGTATGTAGTTTAGGGTAGGGTCTTTTACACGTATGTAGAAGTATACCTCTGTGTCAATTATCTGACCAATCCTCTTACCCTCAAATATAATCTGAGCTTTAGGCTTGAATTCCAATACATCCTTGCTTCTTGAACCGTAAACGTACTTGTTTACTTTGAATTTAATCCGACCTGCCATATCAATCCATATTTCGTTCGAAGTACTCGTAAAAATCTACATCCTCAGTTAACTGGTCCATGAGTTCTTCCACATCCATATCCAGGTGTACTGATGCACCTGGTACTTGCAGAGTTATACCAGAACCATAACTGCCAGAAGACCCATGAAGATTTAACTCCCCGGGTCTCTCTCCGGTAGATTCATCCCGATAGTGAATGATACCGTTTTTGTAGTCATAGCTCTTTACCTCGGATAAGTGTCTTGACTCATCCCAGTTTTTCCAGTGAGGAGTATCATCGGGAGTAGGGGGAACTGTCTTAGTATCCCACAATACGCATATTGCACAGAATACTGATACCCCTATAATACCTTTCTTTACTGCTACCCAAAGGGTCTTAGCTTCATCGGGTTCCCCGTCTGGAGTGTAATACCTTTTCATAATCTTACTCCTGCGTATTTATTCCTGATTCTTTTCTCGAAGGACTTCCCAACGGATTCTCCGTTTTGGATATCCTCTTTGAACACTCTGAAGTCGAATTCAGATACCGAATTATACCGGTATACCTTTTCCCCTTTGAAGGTTATCTCAATGTCCCTTGTCTCGTCATCAAAGATAACCTTCTCAATCCTTGATGAGCCTGTGATTTTAATTGTGTCTTTCATCTTTACTGTCCTTTAAGCTCGAAAGTGTTAAGTCCCATAGCTACCACATTATTTTCTTTACGCAATGCCTGGCATGTGAAGAAAATATCCCAGAGAGTGAAGACGGAATAAGAACTCATTTCCATTAAGTCCTCTTCCATCATATAGAGTGTACTCATGATAGTATTGAACCATCTTTGGTTTAATCCGGTTACCAACATAGTTTCAACATCCTCATATCTTTCGTTGAACGTATTGCCTTGAACCCTTTTGAAGGCTTCTATATATTCCCTTGCCATTGATTCTACCGCTTCTAGAGAAGTTCCATAGCAGGGGAATATAATTTTCCATTTATCTAAGCTCTTATCCTCTAAAAGGGATTCCAGCGCCTGAATATGCACATCCATAATCTGATTCCATATTTCTTGGGCAGATAGATGCCTTTGCAATTTCAGTTTAATACAGCCCCGGTTGATTTTCATCTTTATAATATTTCGTTATGCAAATATAATACTTATTATTATAATAGGCAAATTAAATTCAGTGGTGTTGTATAGGTATATTCAACAAAGAACCCCGAACCCACGAAGGGTTCGGGGCATGAGAAGTTTCACTGATTGCCTATCGGTTTAATCCTCCTCTTTCTTTGCCTTCTTTTTCTTCTTCTTGTCCTTGCCTTCCTTGGCAGGTTTCTCGGCCTTCTTTTCCTTGGCCGGCTCTTCCTTCTTTGCCTTCTCCTTCTTTGGAACATCGGTCGAACCTGAAGCCAGCTCTGCAGCATACTTCTTTCCTTCTGCTTCGGCCTTCTCCTTCGACATCGTCTTCAGAAGAGTACGCATCTTCTGGCGATACTTCTTCTTCTGGTCCGAAGTCATCTCATTGCCGTCTACCGTGGGATAGTCGTAGGCATTCGGAGTGCTGGTTACCTTTTCCTTCTTGGGATGGGCTTCTGGCTTCTTGTTCTTCTCGGACTTCTCGATGGCCTTTTCCTCATTGAGTTCCCTGGCCTTCTTGTTTCCGAGGTTGATAACGTCAATCCATGCCTGGATTTTCTTACCGTGTTTCTTGTGGCCTGTCCAGTCTTTCTTGGGGTCGAGATTGTTCTCTTCCATGTAGGCCAGCATTTCCTTCTGAGCCCGGCGAGCTTTCTTTGCTGCCAGGTCTTTCTTGCTAATGTCCTTTGCCATTGTTGTTGAGTTGATTAAAAAATGAGTTTGAATTACCTTTGCATGTTTATAGTTTGGTCATGGAGTTTTTAGTCTGCACTTCCTTTATCTCTGAGATGATTATTTCTATCCCCCGAAGATATGCCATCAATTTCAGATGGGCAATGGCATCATCCTTAGAGATGTTGGTGTATATAATCCTATATCTTTCCCCAGTGTCCTTGTTTTCAAAGGTTATGGTTAAGATATTTCCATTAGCCAGGTCTTCTACCCTTTTGACTAATGCCTTGACCTTACCTAATTTCAGGGTCTTATCTTTGATTAAAGATTGCCTTTTTCCGGGGGATAATCCTGGCACTGATAGTTGAGCATCAATGTCCTGAATCAATCGGGTCATATCCTTAATCCGATATATCAACCCTTTTACGGAGGAGTTAAATTGTCCCATTGAGGTCTTTGAATAAAGGTGTCACTTCCTATTTTCTGGGCATATATTTCAATCAATTGCTCAGTTCTAGAGATAATATACTCTGCCATCAGTCTATTTTCTTCGGTGATGTCTTTTTCTTCCTCTAGCAATAGCTGATATGATTGCAGTTGATTACATAATGCCAGGTATATAATTTCATCGTCTTCTTGCATATACCTATACAAAGTGGGGAGGTCCACCCTTTGTTTTCGGATGGCCTCCCCTGTATGACTCAAAAACTATGTCCGAATTGGTTAGGCTGCGTCGTGTGCCTATTCCTCATCGTCTTCGTCCTCTTCGTCATCCCCTGCATCGGCTGCCTTCCCTTTCTTACCCATGCCGGGCATCTTCGGGACCAGCGTGCCGTGCTCCTTCTTGGACTTGACGGATACTCCGGGGATGGTTGCATTCGAGACAGCAATCACCTTACCGTCCTGGTCGGTAACTACTGAGGTGATGAGAACGCCGTACTTCCGTACGTTCATGGCGAAGGTCTTTGCAACGTTGCCACCGCCCAGGTCGATGATATCGCACTGTTTGCTGTTGGGTCGCTGACCAGGTGCCCGGTTCTTGAGTCGCTCCTTCATGGCCTCTCGTTTGGCCTTCTTCTCTTCTGCGGTCAGTTCTTTCTTACCGTCTTTTTTCGTTTCTGCTTTTTCTGCAGCCTTTGCCTCAGCTGCTTTGTCTTTTTTCTTAGTTGCCATATCTTTTATTGATTAAGGTTTTTTGATTAAAAAGAGGGCTGACCTGAATTAACTTGATGTCATCTTTACCAGGTATTATCTTCAGCTAATTAAGAGTATAGCAGCCCTCAGGAATTGTTATAGTCGGAAGGACCCTTACTTTTTCTTTCCCTTGGTGTCCTTCTTGGAAGCGGCCTTTGCCTTGGGCAGAGTGATGCCCAGCTCCTTGGCAACCGCCTTGCGGAGTTTCTCCACGTCCCCCTCGTCGAATTCGTCGGGGTCAGTTTCGAGTTCTTTGTCGTCGCAGAGGTCCTCTAGAGCTTCGAAGTCCATGCCGGCCAGGTCCTCAGGGGTTACCCCGTCATCCTCATCTTCCTCGTCATCTTCCTCCTCATCTTCCTCGTCATCTTCTTCCTCGTCTTCCTCGTCTTCTTCGTCGGAATCTTCGTCTTCTTCTTCGTCCTCGTCTTCTTCTTCATCTTCCTCGTCATCCTCGTCTTCTTCTTCGTCCTCCGAATCTTCGGCTTCCACACCGAAGATATCCTCGGCATCTTCTGCCGAAATAGGGGTCAGAAATGCATAGGAACCGTCATCGTATTTGATGAGGATAACCCCGTTAGAGAGAACCTTGCGTTCTACCTCTTTTGCTGCAGCTTTTTTCTTTGCCATAATTTAATGAATTAAAAGGTTGTTTGAAAAATGTTTGATTGATTATAGTTTCGTGATAAACTTTTGAGTATATATCTCCTTGTTTTCTTGGACCGCCATTGCTTTCAAGAATACGTTTTTATCCCGGATAGCTTCTACTTTCTGAGTAAATTCGTTTTGGTCTTTTACTTCGAAAGGTTCACCTTCTGTGGTGAAGGTATCGTCTACCGCATTACCTGTTTTGGTATAGTATTTTTTTATACCCACTATGAGTTTTATACCATCCCAGGGATTTTCTGGCTCCCTTTTATTTACTACTGTCATTTCGCTATTCCGTTTTTATATGCAGTATAATAGATTCTCGTATATCCTTCTTGTCCTATTCCGGAGTTCAAAGCAGTATGGATATCCCTGTAACCCTTTCTACCTGCCCTATAATCATGAGCAAAGTGTTCAGGATAAATATAGTGTTCTCCACATACCGTTTGGTTAGTTACCAAGTAAGCATACCATCCAGATTTCATTTTCATACGGAAATCTGACCTTGGAACAAAGCCTTGTGATAAGAGTTCTTTGAGAATATACTTCTCATTTAACCTCTTTCTTACCAAAGGCATCCCACCTGCCCTACTCAATACTGCCCTTTGGTATTCATTCCAATGTCTTTTAGTCCACCTGGTAGAACTGATAGCAGAACGTTTAGTTATGGCTTTATATGCAAGGGCTACTTTAATTTGAGCCCAGGTTAAATCACTCTTCTTCGTAAAGAGCCTTCTTTCTTTTCGACTCAATCTCCTTAGCCTTCGATAACTTAACAAGCTTTTCCGGAACAGGCTTGAGTAAAGTTCTATATTCTTTTGCTCCATAATTAAACTTATCTACCAAGTTCAAAAAGTACTTTTCCTTTTGTTGAGAGCCCAACCTCTTTTTCCGAGCCATCCTCTTACCGATTTCCCTTTGGGCTGATTCCTTATGATTTCTGTAGGCTTCGGTTAGCAATATCTTGGATATAGGTTTCTTCCTTTTTCCAGCTATAAGTAAAGAATTACCTATAACAAACTTTTTCTCAAGTGCTGTTTTACCTTTTATCCAATGAACTGCTTTTAAGTTCTCTCGTCCATAATAGATTAAGAACCTTTTTCTGGCTGCCTTCAATGAATAGAATCCCTGTAATACTACTGCCGGTTCTCCTTTGTAGTTGTAGGACCACGGATACCACTTATGAAGGTAAATCTTTAAGTCCATTTCTTTTACTACCTTATTGAACCTATTGTAGTACTCTCTCCTCCGTTTCTTTTCCAGGAAGTATGCCCTTACATCAGGAGGTAAAGAATCGGGGTCTACTACCCCGTTAATCCTGGTAGCTTCTTTTAAGCATTCCCGGTATCTATCCAGAAAGCGTTTATCCCTTTCCCTATATTTATGAACCTTTAGTTTTCCACAGAGTACTTTCCTTTGCCATTGCTGTTTTAGTTTTAAACTCATCTTAAGAACTTGAGGAGGTACCCATGGGATTCCTAATCTATAGCAGGATTCCTCAAAGTCATCATGACCCTTGAATCTAAATACAATAGGCATACCCTACTCTTTATTTTGTTTACGTAATGCTGCCCGATACCATTGCTGAATGGATTTCTCCTTGGCATCAGGAAACTTCTTTTGCACTCTTCGAGTAATACGGTCGATTGACAAACCTTTGTAGGTTAATTCGAATACATAGGATTTCTTGGTTCCTTTCCAGAGACCGTTATCATCCTTCTCTTTCTTAGGTTTTTTAGGTTTCTCCAACCCTTTCACCCTCTTAGTTTTCTTTTGCTTGGTTACTGCATCTTCTCCAATGAACCCTAGATTGAGTTGATAGTTTCTCATCGGATCGTCCTTTGCATAACCCTCAAGTTCTAGTTGCTGGTCCATCCACTTATCATACTCATCAATAAGGGAGTTATCCGGCTTATTTTCTGAGTGGTGAATCCATGATGCCAGTCCATTGTAATCTGCTGAACAAGCATCTGGGAAAGGCATGCCGAGAGCAACTGCTCTTCTTTTCATGTCCTTGTAGGTCATATTTTCTAACCCACTTCCCATGACCTTAAGCTTTTCCTTGTTAAGCTTTAACGGTCTTTTGTCCTTTTTCTTACTTTTGCGCATATTTATATAAGTATAAAATTTATTTTCTTATATCGTTATGCAAATATAATCAAATTTCTCGAAGTTGCAAAATATTTGCATTAAAATTCTAAGAGTTAGATTTAGTGGTTCTTTTCCGGCGTAATTTATAGGCAGTATCCAGAGTCTCACAAGTAAAATCCAGGTTATTTATTGATTTGTAGTTAATAGCTTTCTGGATAACCTCCCTATACTCCTTCCAGAACTTCAAGCCCCCTTTACTATCCACCGTTTTTTCAAAGTACCTTGTAACCAAAAATCCAAATGTATCGGCAATAGGCTGACTCTCGAATATATACATCCTTAAATCAGTAACAGCCTTAATAACATCATCCTCTCTCTTAATTGGCATCACCCCATAACCCTCTTCTGGGAAAAGTTCATCTGATACTATAGCTGTGAAATACCTCCTACCGGAAGGACCGTTCTTCCAATACTCAGTAATCAATTGCCTTATCTTAAAGTCAGGTATTCGATGAAGGTAAGATAAGTATACCTTATCCTTCTTAGTTGACCTTCTCTTATATGCTGTAGGAGCTTGTAATACACGAGGCATTATTCGATAGTTGTTCCATCTATCAAACTCAAGAATCAGAGCATAGAGGTCTTTATCCCACTTATTCTCTGATTCTTTCAGCCTTTTCATATTCTTTATGATTCTTGGGTTTGTTATAGAAGTTAACAACCAAGATGAATCTCCAGAATGTATCTTTGCTTCCTCCTTTGGTAGCCTTTTAACCATAGCTCCAAATAGGTAGTCCCTGAACCTTGGTTCTATTGGAGATTGGGGATTTACTAATGATTGATGAAGTTCAAAGTAGTCAGAAAATAATTTGAAGAATTTTTCTGCCCTGGCCTTTAGTTCCAGGTATTTGTAATGAGACATCTTGAGAATTTCTCCAGCTTCCCAAGTTGATAGTCCTCTGCCCTGAATAAACATCAGGCTATTCTTCTCGGGCTCGGTCAAACAATCCCAAGCCAATTCTCGATGTCGTTCCATATTTAGTATTGTTTGTTCATTAGAATATCTTCAGTACTACCGTCTGGAATCTGAGATAAGTCTACCTCGTAGTCTGCTGAGTACATTTTATACTCATCTGACTCATGGTATGCAGAATAGAGTACGTTTTCCCTTGGTACCTCTATTTCCAAACTACCATCCATTTCAGGATATAACTTTACCCGCATCATCTTAGTAGACAGATTATTCTCCAACAAGATTGCAGGTATTCCCTCAAACGGATATCCTCTAAGTACTACGTAATCCCCAATAGCTACCCGAGTAATATCATCTGCAGAGAATATCTTATTGGCTTTAGACATTCTTCTGTATTTCTTTACCTCTTCCTTAGTTATGGTAGCTACTACCGAATAGTCATCAAAGTCCTCAGCATTGTCTACCCTTAGCCTCTTTCTTTTCGGACGATAGTCAAGAGATTTCATGAAAGACATTATACCGGGTATGTCTTTCTTTAATTTGTTTAGATAGTATCTGTCAAAGGCTTTCTCTGGCTTCATTCGTATGAATCCGTAGTTGAACAATAATGGTACATCCTCGTACTCATTATTACCATTTCGAGATTTCTTCAATACGCTGATAGTAGGGATTATGGCTTTCACATGCTTATACCCCCTACTTTTCAAATCAGAGTTGATTCTTTTGTAGAACTTCCTATCAAGCCTAAAAATACAGTATACGTAGGGGGTCTTCATATTACTTATTTAATTTCCGGACATACTTGAATATGTCCATATAGTTTAACAACCTTTGTACTTCTTTGAACATGTATACGGATAGGTGTACCTTTTTGGTTTTGATTTCCATCCGTGATAGTTCTGAACAACTATCTAACATGAATAAATCCAGTGCTCCATTTCCTTCTATAATAAAGAAGGCCTCCCCCTTTGGCATAGAATTATACCTCATAATCAATACTGGTATTTTTCCACATCGTTTGGCATCTTTTGTGGCCTGTTCCCAGAAAGAAATGATTTTACAACTTCTAAGGCCTAAGAGTATATGTTCGAATTTAATTTCCTGATAGTTCTTACATTCAATGCTGAAAGGGAATCTTCTCGAATGTTTTTCATCAGTGCATACCAAGTCTCCCATAGCATCTTTTGCCTTTGCCCATCCTCCTGAGCCAGGGGTTCTAGAGAATTTATATCCTGTCCAGGATTCCCAGGCCTTTGCTATGGTACGCTCGAACCTGCTTCCTTTATTTCTACTGTTCTTTCTCATGGTTTGATAGTGTTTAATACCAATAGTCATTAGTGGTATTGTGAAAGGCCCATTTCTCTGGTCACAGTAAGCACCCTGGCATTGGGTATTGGGAGTGATTCATGGTGTGATATAAGGTATAGGGTTTTATCCTTGTATATTTTCCTGATAAGGCCTATTACGAGGTCTACATACTCTGAACTAAGGTTCTCGAATACCTCATCCAAGAAAGCAATGTTAATCCCTTTAGCCTTAGTCATAACTTCGTTCATAGCAAATGCCATAGCTAAGTTCACCAAAGTTTTTTGACCACCTGATAGCTCTTCATAAGATACCTCTATACCATCCATAATTATCTGGGTGTTGAAGTCCTTCTTTACACCATGGATATCTACATAGAACAGTATACTAAACCCAAGTACCTCTGAATATGATTCCAGAGTCTCATTCAATATATCCAAAGAGCTTTCAAATAAGAAGGCTTTTATACCCCTATTTCCAAGTGGGTCATCCATTACCCATTTGTAGTTATCTACTTTAGCCCTCTTTTCCTCCATCTCACTCTCGATAGATTGAAGCTTATCTGATATGGTTGATAACTGGGTCTTATATTTCTTGATTAGGCCCAGGTTAACCCCAGCTCTCTTTTCAGACAAAAGCTTCTTTATCTCAACCTGGGTTAAATCAATATCCCTATGAACTTTATTTGCCTCATATTCTTGGTCCCTAAGTTCTTCTAACTTATCCCTGTAGTTGGAGATTTTGTCCGCCAGTTTAGAACATTTATCTTGTAACCTTTCTATATCTCCAAAGGCTTTCTTTACCTCCATTAGACGTTTCAAAGAGTTTTTAATATCACCCCTCTTTAGTAACTTTATAATTACACCAATAAACTCTTCTAGAGATACCCTGGTCTTCTTCTTGGCATCATTTATCTTATTGAGTAACTCCTTTTGATTGTCCCGGGCTTCCTGAAGTCTCTGTTCTATATGGTTCTTATGAGTTACTGTCTCCTTAAGCTCGTTCTCTTTTTTGGCCTTAGCTAGCAACGATAACTTCTTTTCCAAAACCTTTACTCTTGAAGATAGGTCATTCTTTACATGGTTGGCCTGCTTCTTCAAGTCATCAAGCATTCGCTGAATAGATTGCTTCTTTTCTTTGATTGATGAGTACTTCTGGCTTATTTCATTGTACTCTCTCAAAGCTTCCGTATAGTAGCCCTTTGCAATATCTCTTGCCTTGGATATGTATTCCAACTCAAAAATCTCCTCAAACAAGTCTTTCTTGTCTGAAGAGGATTCTTGTATCAGTCTTTTCATACCTTGACCGAATAGTATAGAATTCATAAAAAGGCTATAAGACATACCCAAATCAGCGTTTATAAGCGCCTGTATCTCCCCCTTATTCTTTTCAGATACTTCAACAGCATCTATCTCATATATGAGTCTATCTTTACCCTTAGCTCCATTTACCTCGCCTTTATATTTAAGGCATCGAGTTATCTTATGGGTCTTTCCATCCTTACCAAAGTATATCTCTACTTTAGTACCGTTATAATTCTTAGGTCTGTATTTCTCCCAAGTGTTTACATCAGATTTGCCTTTGAGATTCTTACCATAAGCACCCCACACCAGAGCTGATAAGATTGTAGTCTTGCCTTCTCCGGTAGCTCCTCTGATTACAGTTATACCATTTGAACCCAGGTTTAATTCAAGGTAAGGTATAGAACAGAAGCCCTCTATGATTATATTTCCGAACTGTATCATTCTGCCTCCTTTATTACCTTTAATAATGTGGCCTTCTTTTCTTTGTCTTTTATGCCCTTGGCTTTCATATATCGGCGTACCATAGATTTCTTAGTAAGTTCCCGATTTATTTGCGGGGTATCTTCCACCGCCACAACCCGAGACTTGCTAGCAACGACAGTATAGTAATTGCCGTCATCTTTAATTTCATCCTCTGATGATACATCCACAAATTTAGGAAAGCCTTTAAATGGCTTGAATTCCATTGAGAAGTCTTCATATATCTTCCAGTATCCAAGTTTACAATTACGGTCGGTTCTTCTTTGTTGTAAAGGAGCTCCTACCATGTATATCTTTTTCCCCAACCTTTGAGGCTTATGTATATGGCCTATCAATACTAATTTGAACTTTGACAGTAGATTTACGTTCAGATTCTCTACTGTTCCAACTTCAGTGTTATCGGTATCTTTAGCTCCCGGATAGTCAGTATGTAATAATAGGATTGTGGGCTTTAACATAGCCTCTTTCATCTGGGCTTTTATCAAAGTATCTAATCCTTTGTTATGGTCTAAGTAAGGTATTCCTACTACTCTGAACTTATCGAACTCATGGTATGAGAAATCCAGATTGTGTAAGAATGAATATCTATTGCAAAGGTTTGCCCAATGAGATGGTGACCTTCTGTCTATAGAATTACTTTTCTGAAGATCATGGTTTCCAGATATACCATATATGTTAAATTCTTCGCACCTATTTAATTCTTCGAACTTCTCGATTATAATTTCATCAAGTGAAGTACTTATATATTCTGGACGGTGCATAAAATCCCCCGAAAAGAATGCCGGGCATTTATACTTGATACATAAGTCCTTAATCAAATAGAGGACCCTGAAAATACTTAGGGTCCTCTTGTTTTCTTCATTGAACTTGGAATACTCTCCCAAGTGCAAATCAGAGAATGCTATTCCTATCACCTTCATAACTGAAGAAATTTCCTTATTAAATGCTTTCTCTTTTCGTAGTTCATCTCGTCTAATATGAGAACCTTTACCTTGTAACCCATGATTTCCAAAGTACCAGTACTTGGTATTCCATTCACTGCTTGCATTACTTTGGAATCTGGCTTGTACCCCCACAGGTCAAGTAATCCATACATAACCTGAGAAACTTGGAACTGATAGTACTTTGACAGTACTCGTTTCCCGTTATCCTCGGTTACCCAGTCCTTGAAAAAGCTTGAGGAGAATGGTATGAATATCAAGTGAGTACACTGTTGACCAAGTAGCATTTTGCATAAGTCTATAGCATGGTCCAGGTCACACTCTGCCAACCTATGAGATAACTTATTGATGAAGTATGCTGCAGAGTCAAAGTATGACCTGTCAGTTACAAAGTTATCCTCCCCTCGAAAGGCTTTGTTACGAAGATTGAGTACCTGCATATCCTGCATGAATACTGTCTTTGCATCCTGCTGAATCATGTCAGCGTGGGGCATGTCTTTTGTTTCGGGCACCAGGTCAGAGTATGAACCAGATATAAAGGGTATCTTCAACATTTCCGATACTTCCTTTGCAATGGTTGTTTTCCCTACTCCGGAAACACCTGTAAACATAATTTGATATTTACCGTTGTACATACGTTTGTAGTTTTTTGAAAGGTTCCAAAAAGTCAGGTATCTTAAATGACCTCAGATTGAACTTATCGAGGACCATGAATAACCTATCTTTCCTTATATTATTAGTACATCCTTTTACCCAAGGGACTTTCTTTATCGGGTATAGAGTTAAAGCAGCTTTCAAATCTATAAGAGGCTTGTTCTTCTTATATAACTCTTCTAGCTGGTCCCTTTCTATGCCCTTAAACTCTGCTCCTCTTGCATCTATGAAGTCAGCTATACTCCCGAATTGGTTCAGGAAAGCTTTGGTCTTCACTTCACCCATACCGTAGTAACCCGGGATATCATCAGACTTATCTCCGTTAAGTATTAGGTAATCAACGCATTCCTCAGCAGAATAACCCATAATCTCCTTGCAGGTTTGATTGTGGATTAGTGTCTCTTTGTTGGGATTGAATATCTTCACTCGTTTGTCAAGTAATTGACAGAAGTCCTTATCTGAAGATATTATGAGAGATTTACCAGGATGGTTTATAGCCAGCCAGGCAATGTAGTCATCTGATTCATGTCCTAACCCTTTCTTATCTATAATCATCTGAACCCCGAGTAGTCTTAAAATCCTTCTCAACAGAGCTAACTGTTTATTGAAGTCTTCATAATCCATACTTATCTTACTCCTGTGAGCTTTGTAACCTTCAAGTAATTCATTACGGAAGTTAGACTCTTTACTCTTCTGAGTGTCAAATGTTATTACCACGTGACTTGGTTTAAACCTTACAAGGTATGAACCGAGTATTCTTAAGAATCCATATACTAATCCGGTACCAGCTCCGTTATTAGCTTTAAGATTCTTAAACTTATGGTATGAACGGTGAGCAAGGTTACTCCCGTCCACTACCATAAGCATCCTCGGCTTTCTACCCCTCGTCCGGGATGTATTCGTCTTCTTCTGTATCATCAGATTCTATTTGAGATTCATAGTCTAAGTCTGCATCAACAGGGAACATGTTTCGTGCAATCTTCTTTATCTTGCGTTTTGTTGTTCCTATAGTATTTATACCTGCAGCCTTAAGAAGTTTCTTTCGAAGTTCAGCATCCTCTTCAATCAACTTATGGAAAGCATCCTCTCCTCGGCATAACTTACTTCCCTCGAACATATATGTTCCACCACCGAGTTTTTCAATTACACCGGCATCTTCCAGTGACTCTTCCAACCAGAAGTATCTGTCAAACCCTACCCCGTGATATTTTGGATTGAAATATATCGGGGCTTTAGATATGGTCTCTCGTGGAGGAGATACCTTATTCTTTTTCATCTGGACAGTTACATATTTACCTGCCCGTCTTTCTTTACCCTTATACTTAATCTTCAGAGTCTTACCAGAATAGAAAGCCAAACGTATTGAAGCATAAAACTTGAGTGCTGCACCTCCTGGAGTAGTACTTGTATCTTGACCGAAGCCTGCTCCAAGTTTACTACGTAATTGGTTGATACATACCATAGTTACTCCCAACCGATAAAACAGCTCATTCCGGATTCGGAACATCTTGTATATCTGTTTTGCTCGGTTACCCATTTCGGCTTTACCATCAGCCATCTTAGCGTCTATGGCTTCTATTGAATCCAGAGCTGCTATAGAGTCTATCACAACGATAATAGGTTCGTTGTTGGTTAGTTTTGACCTCCAATATATTGCCAAATCTGCTATAGCATCAGATATGGTTTCTATTCGGGTGTCATTAAGTACTGTTACCCTTTCAGGGTCCAGACCGTTCTCTTCAGCCCATGAGTTCATCCAGGCTTGTTCTGCATCCACCCAGATTACATGACCCCCGAGTTGCTGAGTTGCATACGCAAAGTTGTATGCTATCAGGGATTTACCCGATGATTCCTCTCCCATGATTTCAATTATCTTACCGAAGGGTACACCACCACCCATCTGATAGTTGAGAGCAAAGAAGGTTGAAGGAATCCACAACCCATGATGATTTATTGTACTGGCTTTGAATTGGAGAGATGACCCATATTTCTTGAGTATCTCGTTTTGTGTTGGTATTTTGAATTTACGACCTCCTGATTTTTTAGGAGCTCTTGCCTTTCGTGCCATACTTATTATTTATTATATGAAAAGAGTGGGATATAAACTACCCCACTCCTGCTTTAGATATATATCCAGAGATTTTAGATATCACACTTATATTTCTTTCCGTTTTTCTTCTTCTTGTCCTCTAGCTTGCTTTTGGAAGATTTCTTACGAGGAGCTTCATCCTCTTCGTCTTCATCTCCGCCCTCGTTAAGGAATGAAGCCAGCTTCTCCTCGAGTTCCTCATAGGAAAGAATGTTTGCACGGATTGCTTTCTCCAGGTCGACCTCTCCCCAATACTTCTTGTCCAGCTTGGTTTTCTGGCAAGGTGATACCGAATAACTGGTGTCATTCTTACCAGATCCGGTACGGGTAATCTTGACATCGTATCCTTCTACTGGGTCAGTCATATCACCCCAATCCTCTTCGTCGAGGTAAAGGTCAATAATATCCTGATATACCGAACGGGGTACCATCATGGGTTTATCAACTCGGTCGGGGTCAATCTCTTTACCCTTGGTATCTTTGTAACCGAGTACCCCTATAAGGTACTTTCTCTTTGGTACCAGTTTCGAGGCCAGTGCCTTGTCATCTGGGTCATCGGAGTTCTTAAGCTCCTGGAACTTCTCCATGAAAGGACATGGCTCATCAAAAGTTGCCGGAGAAATGATACCTCCCTCTTTCGGCCCCAGATAGAACTGGATAACCTCTATACCCAGCTCTTCATCAGCACCACGGGATTTGATACGTACTCGTGTGGTTCCTTCTTTCGGGTATATAATACCTCCACCGCTGCTTCGCTTTTCCAGTTCCTTCTTCCTGGCAAGCATCTTTTCCCGAGTAGTCATTACACTACCCTTTTTCTTCTTTTTCTCTTCTTTCATGGCTTTATTTATTGGTTTCTATGTAAAGTATCTCATTCAGAGATAATATAGTTGTTACCTGGTTAGGAAGGTCTACTACGTCTAGCTCTTTACCGGCATATAACCCGTATGTAACTACCGCACCCACCTGAAGACCAGGATATTCTTCCTGCTGTTCGTCAGTTATTGGCCCTACTTGAATGACCACTCCTTTGCGTGGTACTGTATCTTTGTCGTGTTCCTGAGGGATATATAATCCACCCTTTGTTTTGGTATCTGCAGTTACTATTGGGGATACTATAAGTACCCTGCTTCCTGTGGGAGTTCCTAAACCGTTCAGTTTCTCATTCAACTCCCTTGCTTCTTTGACCGAAATAAGGTCTAACTCAATTCTTGACATAGTTACTGTTGTTTACGTAAGTTTGCTGATATCGTTCTTAATATATTCTCTCTTGATTCATAAGCTTTACATATACTTATCATCTTACTCGCATTGTACTCAGCCTTCATATATCTTTTCAATGCTCCTTGATAAGCTTGGTTGTTCTCTGCTTTGTGTGCTGCAGCATCATTATTGATATTACCCGATTCTTTGTAGTAAAGCCATGCCTTGCTATAAGCTTGGTCCTTGGCCTTTTCAAGTTTATCCCTTTTATATATAAGCCTATCCCTTACCATTACCAATAAAGCGTAATTGGATGGACTTCTACGTAAAGACTGATTGACCAGGTTCTCATCAATCATGAGTTCCTGGTCTAAATCAATCTCATAGGTTTTCCCTTGAAATAGAATCTTTAGTGTGTTTTTCTTAATCTGGGATAGACGTACTATCTTTTGCCTTTTTTCCATATAACACCTCTTTCACTGGAGTATTTATACATGGTCATAATGCTTATTCCATATTTGACCTTTATCTGTAGGTTACTCATACCACTCTCATAATCTTCTATCATCTTATTTATAGACTCCTCACTCAACTTAGGGCTTGGTATATTAAATCTACCGTCTCTTATACATTGTTGAGTATTCTTTTGGTTAGTACACCAATATAGATTTTCTACTTTATTATTTTCTCGATTATTATCCTTATGACCCACACACGGTTTATTATCTGGGTTTGGAATGTAGATTAAAGCTACCAACCTATGTATATTAAACGTATACTTAATCCCCTTATTATTTCTTAGGCTTACTATCAAGTAACCATTGTTCTTCTTTCTCTTAGCCATTTTCCTCCAAGTAACTCTATCTCTATACTTAGAGTACACATTACCTTCTCGAGTAACATGGTAACAATCAAAATCTGGTATATTACCTTTCATACATTCTCTTCCTAAACTCTCTCTTATTTTTCTCTATCTCTTCTGGATATAACTTAGGATAATCTTCTATTTCAATACCTTTGAACTTACGATGTTCCTCTAAGTACTCATCAGGATTAAAATCTGGTTCAAGCATTTTCCTATAATCATATCCAGGAATAAAAGGTAGTTCCTCTGCCATAGAACGCCCGATAACGAAGTCCATTGACATACTTACGTCGTCTATCTGGAAGTTGAAGTATTCTTTAGTATTTGGGTTACGGCAAGTTTCCCAAATCTCGTATACTACCCAGGTATTTATATATTCGGGACTTACCAAGTAATAGGTAGCATCATGAACATTACAAGTCTCTTGCATAAATGGTAACTTACCTTGCCTCATTTTCCAATAGTTTAGGATTGAAGCGAATAAGTTCATATCGGATGCAGCTGATTGACATGGCATGTTAACCGATAATCTTACTGCGTATGCTGCCTCTTGCTCATTATCTGAGTATACTTGAGGTAACCTTCTCTTCCTACCAAACAGAGATTTAATATATCCATGTTCAATCAGTACCTTCTCCTGGTTAATCATGAACTTCTTAATCTTGGGATGTTCTTGGAAGAACTCATTCAATTGCTGCTGAGCTTCATCTGGGGTTACTATGATACCAGCTTTCGGGTCAGATAGTTTAACTGCAAGTAGTTTCTTTTGAATACCGTAGATAATACCAAAACATATCTGCTTTGCCTGCTTTCTCCTGTTCTTCCAAACCTTGTAATCTGGATGTTGCTCATCACTATAAGCTTTGTTTGCTTCATCGTACGATACACCATACTTCTTTGCTGCAATAGCAAGGTGAGGGTCCTGACCATTTGCAAAAGCCTCGAGATAAGTTTCATCCCCGGAAAGGTGAGCCATGATTCTTAACTCTGCCTGAGAGTAGTCAAGTGCCATATATAACTTTCCTTTGGGAGCTACTAACTGTTTCTTTATGTTAGCATCTACGGAGGTTTTAGGTATTTGCTGAAGGTTAGGTTCAGAACTACTTAATCTACCAGATGTAGTACCGATGATTTTGAATTGACCATGGATACGGTCATCATCCTGTACCTTATCATGCCATCCCTCAATATATGTAGTGTACATCTTTTTCAATCCCCTCAATTCAAGAAGATTGTCCAGGAATATAGCTTTCGGACTTTCTGGGTCTTTAACCGTTAACCGAAGTTCTACCAATGTGTCTTCATCGGTACTTGGTTTATCAGTATCCCTATTTGTTTTCTTATCCTTAGTATACTTGATAACCGGGAAGTTGAATCCCTTTTTAGAGTACAATAATAAAGGTAAATCAATAGGACTGCCCAAGTTTACTTCTCGGGTTAATTCAAGTTCTTTCTTAGTTGTAAATACTCCAGCCCTGATATTGGATATCTTTTGTTCCCTATTTGCTATCTTCATCTTATTTGCAGGGTCTCTATAATCCATATCTTCAAGTTCACTTTCTATGGACTCCAGGTATTTGCTTATTCTCTGTTCGGTAAGCCATCTAGAGAATTTCTTTACTCGTGGAAGATTCAAGCAATTAGCAGTTGCTTGGTCAATCTTTGGCTTGTAAGATTCAAGCAATTCCTGATTGAATTCCCTATCAAGGTATAACCCAGTTTTCTCTGCATGTTGGAGTACCCTGGATGCGGGCATTATCAAATGCCTAAATAATGGATACATACCTATCTCAATTAACTTGCTCTCAAAGAACATAGATAATCTTAAGGTATAATCCGTATCCTGGCAACCGTATTTGCATAAGGGTTCAAATGGTTTCTTGTCCCATGGTATCTTATCAAACTTATCCGACTTTTCGTAATCCCCGTGTTCTGGTAGATACCTTCTAACCATTGATTTCAGGTCATTAGGTTTCTCCTCATTTAGGAGATACTTCATAAGCATTCCGTCCAGAACAGTACCTCTAACATATATCCCAAATAACTCGAATATCTGAAGGTCAAACTTCAGATTCCATCCTACTTTAGTTATTTTAGGATTTTCAATCACATGCCTACCAAAATACTTTAACCAACGTTTCCAACGAGGGTTGTTATATTCATGATGACATAAAGGGATTGATACACCAGAGCCTACCTGAAAAGTTACTGATAGGATGGTTGGTTTGAAAGATTTGTTATAGATACCTTCAGAATTTGTCTCGAAGTCGACGGAAGCTATGCCAGTTCTTAAACAAGCTTTCACAAGCCGCTTGACTTGTGAGAAACTCTTTAGTATAACATATCTTGACTCCATCTGTGGTATTTAATATAAATATTTGTAGTATGCAATAGTTCTTTAGTAAACCATATCTCTGTAGATATCTCTTCAGCTTCTTCGACAAGAAGGACAGTATACCTTTAACAATATACTGTCCCTTTTATTTTACTCAAGCTTACTCCTTAATTCTTTTGCCTTGTTAAGGTACCATGGTTCATTTATATCCAGGTCAACCGTTCGAGTCCTATTCCTTTTTATATGCAGTGCATATAGCATTTATGGGCTCTCCATTCAATAATCATACCAGCTGTAGTTCTTTTATCTATTGCAAACGTATGGAATGCTGGACTTTTATTTACTTCTTCTCTAGAACGGTTGATTATATCTTCCATATCCTAGATTGATTTAATCCGATATGAATTAGGTATTCTTGTTACTGAAGTACCTAATGAAATTGTACCGCAATGGTAATCTTTGAATGTGATTGTCATGTTAAAGGTATTTTGTACTCGGAGCGGGAATCGAACCCGCAAGGTCAATGACCGTCAGAGCTTAAATCTGATGAGTTTACCTATTTCTCCATCCGAGCCTTTACAAAGAGGTAGATGAGGTACTGTTCTTCGCTCATCTCCCGGGGCTATAGCCTTCGACTTTAATTATGAGCTTTTGGTATCTCGTACCAGGTTATTGCCCATTGCTAGCTGGAGGTCGTATCTCCGGTTATGACCCAGCATATAGCCCTTGTACGGAAGACAGGATTCGAACCTGCGACCCCTTGCTCCCAAAGCAAGTACACTAACCGGACTGTGCTACTTCCGTATAAAAATGGGTATCAGTCTATATCCCTACAGTCGGATACCCTTGATGAATCAGGACTCGTTGTCCACAGCGCAAAATAAAGATTCATCTTGTGGACCCAGAGGGGCTTGAACCCCCGACCTTCGGATTATGAGTCCGCTGCTCTAACCAACTGAGCTATGGGTCCGAGTGAAGGTAACGGTAACTTTACTACTAATCTCATGGTTACAGAAAAGAACAATCCCCTCCAATTATACCGTTACCTTCTGAGGTTATCTCAATTCGATTTGGATTGAGGTCTTCAGTTTCACCCAGTCTTTTTTATAACTATGCAAACTATCAATAGTATGATAGAGATATCCAGGCTTGATTCCCACCTCGCTAGCTACATATTCCATGAGTCTCCATGCCAGGTAAACATCATTACCGAAGTGGGTTACAAAATCAGAAGACCTTTGGTGATAACATATATTGAGTTGCTTTTCTCCTCGGGCATTCTCTCGGATGAGGAAGTCGTAATACATGGAGCACGGTATTCTCTTTTCTCCACCGAGATAGTTTGAATCGCAGTCCTCATCGAAACCGACTTCACCATATATGTTTAATATGGCTTTTCTTGTATCATGGTCATTCCTTAACAATTCTATTACTGCTTCGAGTTTTGAGAATGCCTTACCTTTGTATGACACTGTCTCGTTCATGCGTTCTGCATAGGTATAGTCAAAGAACCCACCAACTAAAAACTCTTCCCAAACGTTTTTACGGAGTTCCCATGCTTTACCTGGATTTTCCATCCTACCGCATACTCTCTCTTCGAATTCTGCCTCTGCCCAATCTTTGGACTTAGTGAATACAAAAAGTGCAGCTGGGTCTTCCATGTGAGTTAAACAGTACTGCTCACAGATGAGTTCCTTTGTAATGAAGTCATCATTGCCTTCTATTACCTTGTTTTGATAGGTACGGGGTTTTACCTCATTACCCATTTCCCATAAGTTTCTTGCCGTCTCTGACATTAACTCATAGGGGTTCGAATATATTCTCATTGTTTGTTTTCTTTAATATATTTTCTTATAGATTTTAATAGTTCTTTCAGGTCCTGGATATTCATATTTGGCAATCCTATCCAGTGATAACCGTTAGTAGATATAGATAATTCAATATCTCTATCATACCCATTTTTATACTTGCTCCTGGATATTTCTACACCAAAGTATGGATTACTTTTCCTCTATTGTTTCATGGATATACCTCCTTATCTTTCTTCTAAGTTGTCTTAAATCCTTCCTACTTATATGGGCAACGGTATTAAATAGCCATTCAATATCTGTAGAAAGGGTAATATCGATATCTCCACCAAGCTTACTTGTATAGGGAGACTTCTTTACTTCTATATTCATTGCATTGATATTTGCAATTCAATAGACTTCCCTATATTAGAACGGTAACCAGTCTTCACTCCCAAGAGTACAGTCTTTAGCTAAGGTCTTAGGATATTTGAAAAGCTCGGGTCTTAATACTTTTATTGCTCTTTTATGTACCTTATATTTTATTTTGTCAGGGTCCACCTCAAGCAGATACTTCAACCTGTCATACCAATTACCGTCGTATATACCAAGCTTATCACTCAACTTAAGTAAGTCTTCATGGGCATGGTACATAAGAAGTACAGTATCATCATTGAATATCTGACTGAAATGTATTGATACATGAAACTTCTGCCCATATCCGAATATATATTCTCCCATACGTTGAATAAGGAGTAGGTCACATATCAGCCTTTTAGTAACCTCGGATGCCCTCATGAATACTGTTATCATGGGGTTATCCATACCCGCTTTTTTAGATACAGTCATGGATAATAGGCAATTCTTTCCGTGGGCATGTTTATTATTAAACTGATAGCCTATGTTGAATATCTTTCTATTGTTGATAGCCTCTATAACATCCAGCCTCAGTAATGAAAGACTATTCTCATCAACATAGTTAGCCACTAATGACTTCCACTTTGACATGGTATAATTGAAATGCCTACCAAAATCAAATTCGGGGTCTACCAGAGGTTCTTTAATACTAATGACTAAATCATTTATGTATTGAGCTTTACCAATTCTTTCTATGTCCAAACCAAGCGTATTGAACAGGAATAACCTGTTAAGTCCTTCCCAAGCTTTCATGCTGTTCTTGAACATTAACAGGTTATTCTTTACCTTTACTCTACTCATCTGATTCTACAGTTGATTCATTATCATCCATATCATCTTCGTCTGGTGAGGAGAACGAGATTAGTTTCTTCTTTTTCCTTTCCCCACTTTCTTCAAGCTTTAGCTTAAGTCCGTACTTTTCAGTGAACTTTAAGTATGTCTTCTTTATCATGTTTCGCTTAAGTATAGATGGGCATACTTCTGGTAAAGGAATACCATCCCAATCACCAATCTCTAAAGATGATGCCAACATTGACTTCTGCTTATATCCCAAGTCTTTCCTTAATACTTTGAAAGCTCTGAAACTGTTACCGTATGTTTTATAACCAGCTTCATCACTTGTCATTAGTTTCTTGAGAGACTTACGTATCTTTTTTCTACGAGCTTCATCATCACAGTTCTCTTTCAAGAACTCCTTGATATCTTTTCGGTTCTGATACAACAAGATTGTAGTATCATTTGCCCAAGCAGCCTTGATAACTAATTTTAGCGAGAAGTTATCATGACCGTAGATATACTGTCCCATACGACAGAATAGGAGAATATCTATTGGCAATCGTGTAACCACCTCTGATGAGCGAAGTATCACGGTTATCTCGGGATTTTCAATCCCGATCTTACGAGAGAATATACCGCCCACCAAACATCCCTTACCGCTGCCGTGATTATCGGCAAAATGGAAGCCTATGTGATAATTCCTGTTTACGGTCTTATTCTCTTCTAACTTCCTTATCATCAACTTAGCTTGGTCAAGTACATCCAAATCCAAGTAGTTGGTAATTAAACCAGTCCACTTAGTCATGGTGTACCCAAACATCTTACCGAAGTCAAAGTCAGGGTTAAATTTAGCCTCAGCTATTTCTACCATCAAGTCGTATGTAAAAAGAGAATCGGTTAAGTTATAACCAATTCCTTCACAAAACCAGTCGGGTTTCTTGATTAAGAAATTTTCCAGTATCTTTTCCCAAGCTTCTATTGGGTTCTTAGCTTTTACCAAATTCATACTAATACTTCGATTTTTGACGGAACATATTGATATGGTTCTTCTTGAAATAGATGTAGAATACATCCTCTGAACCCATACCTATCCATCCCAAATACCCACAGAAGTAGATGAAGGCCTTCACTAATTCCGACTGATACTTTAACTCCTGGGTCATTACTTGTGATTGCTTCCAGGGTTTATTCTTCAGGAAGTTACGAGCAATGTTCAGATGATGGGTTATCTTCCATAACAGGTATGGGTAGTTTACTGAGTACTCTACATGATTGAAGTATCTACCTCCCTCGAGTAACTTTGTGTTATAGTCCAGATGTGTTTCTGAATCCATGTTCTCGTACCACTTGATAAGGTCTGTGGCATTGTTGTGGAAGATAACACTGATATCTCCCTTGTCCATTATCCACATTACCCCGAGATTCATGGCTGTACGCAGAATATCTTCATAGTTCTTGTTGAGAGAATCTACTACTGATTGAGGACAACGATTATCCTTTACCCACTTCACCATGTATGCCATAATATCCTCGGGTTGGATATTGGCATATATCAAAAGTTCGATAAAGAAGTGGATAGCATCTGCATTCTCTTCATTAGCATTTTGTAAGTGATTGAGTATCTCCGTATACTCTATACAATCACCATGGGTTTGTACCAATTTTGAATGGTTGGCCTCGAATAAGTCCATTACATTTTCGAAGGACTCATAGCCTTCTGATAACTCCTCGATAACCCTTGCAGTAAAGTCCTTTAACAGGGTTTGAGAAGCCTTTGTATTGATGTCTACCGGATACTGTGGTAGCCCCTCTATGCCTATATACCCAGACAAGAGGTTCTTTTGCATTTGATATATCTCTTCGAGATACTTATGGTCTGGAATTATACCAGGTTCTTCTTTTATATCGCGACTATCCATGGTCTTACTTGTTATCGTGTGCTCCGAATCCTTTGTCTCCTCTTGTACCCCAGTTCTTTGCCTTCTCTTCGTACTCTTCATTGGTAATCTCTACCGGAGTTGAAAGTATGATGGGTACGTGTACAAATTGCATTATCTTTTTATCCTCTCGGAGAGATATGTATACAGGTTCATTAGAGGCATTTTGAATACCTATGTGCATCTCTCCCGTATATGGACTATCCACTATCTCAGCAGTGAAAGTTAACCCATCTTTAGTAGCAACTCCTGATTTGTTTGCGGCCATAAGCATGGATTCCTTGGGATTGATGAGAACCTTGATTCCCGAAGGTATAAGTATTCGTCCACCGGGATTAACTACTACGCATAAACCCTCGGTTTCTATACCACTGAATTTCAGATTACCACGGCCATACATCTTCCGATTGATACCGGTGAAATCCTTATCATGTTTCTCCCCTACCTTCAGAATGTCTTCCACCGTTAATTTAGGGATATAGAAATCAAGCCCTGCATCCCCATCATTGGCTCGGTTTGGGGACTTAACCTCTCGAATCTTTGTGAACTCTAATTGTACCATGTTATTTACTGTTGAATTTACGATAAATGTCTCTTGCTTCCTTTCGGGATAACTCGAACTTACTCTGAAGCTTATCTAGTATTTCCTTCTTACCCAGTTTTTCTCTTACCAATTTACGGTAGTACTTTTTACAACCTTCTATATCTACCAAAGGTTCCAAATCCTTGAACTGAGTCTCTGCTTCCAGCTCTTTACGAGTCTTACCCATAAGAGCTGTGAACTTAATACAACAGAGTTCGGAATCTCCGCACATCTTACATTCCTTGGTTGAAAGGTCATAGTGTTTACCGAAACAGGGATCTTGTCCTGAACCAAGTTTGGTGATGTCTATGGGTTCAAGAATATCCCCAGTCTCTAACTCCTTTCTTACTTCCTTAAGTTTGTCTTTCTTTTTCTTCGCCATATATTTGATAGTTTGATATCAAGTGATAGTTAATAGGTATTTCAGTGTCATTGATGTAGAATAGTATATGCACTAACTTTCTGGTTCACCATTATACGTGCGTGCGCATTTAAGCTTTAGCTTAAGTTAATACTTACTAAGTAAGTTAAGTATAAGTTTATATAGCTTTAGCTATATAAACCTCTATTAGTATTTAGTATACTAAATACTAATAGAGTTATAAGTGTAGGTATATACGTGCGCATATATATGCGTATTACCCTTCCACTCTGATTACCTTTAATTTTTCTTTCTGATAATACATTCGTCTATGGTTACCATGTCTCTTTAGATAATTACCGGGGAATTGAAGGTCGTCCAAATAAGCTTTCTTTTTGTTCATGTGAGTTCTTGCAAGTCGGCCCAATATCTGCAATGATTTTTCATTAGAATCCATTGATGCTGTGTTCTGCAGATATTTCAATTCAGGGAAGTTTTGACCTCTAGAAATAATCGTAGTAGCGATTAGTATATCTATTTTCCCCTCTCTGAAAGCTTGTAGAATTTCATCTCGCCCTTTTGTCTTGTGATGGACATATTGTATATTGTATTGATTTCCGAGATGTTTAACGTAGTACCTGTAAAGGTTTTCACAATGACCAATGAACTTACATACAATGAGTGCCGGCAATCTTTTTCGTCGGATGTTATACTTAGTACGAGACAAAGACAATCGCCAAGCTTTTACATTGTCAGATATCACTTCCTTATATTCGGTGGGATAATCTTCATCTTTGGTATACTTGTAATGGGCATATACCAACTTACAGATAATGGGAGTAGAGTACCCCTTATCAATCATCTCAGCCAGTTTCACCTGGTTTACTCTATCACCAATAAATGACATGATATTCATGTTGTGAACCAGCTTCTTCTTGAGCTCACTCATATAAAGGGTACCACTCAATCCCACTCGTACTCTTGAGTTATACAGATGTTGTATTACTGTCTTATAAGTTTTATTGTCAATCACGTCAGCCTCATCTATAAGTACCATGTCTATTTCCGAAAGGAACTTTTGATACCTGTTTATGTTGCCTGCCAGAGATTGAACCATACAAACGTTAAAGTTGCCCCACTCACTACATTTACTCCCCTGGATAAATGCTACCTTCTCTCCAGGTAGTAACTCTGGAATCTCCTTCTTGAATTGCTTGAATAAGTCTGCACTATTCAACAGCAAGACAGTCTTCAACTTCCTCTTGAATGCTTGATGCAATCCACAGAACACCAAAGTCTTTCCGAAGTTAACTGCCAAGTCGGATGCACAAATAAGGAAAGGAGTATTTCCAACCTTATTATACAGTATCTTTTCTAGAGCTTCCCTTTGTACTTCCCGTAATTCTTTATCCCCCATAACTGTTGGAATTACTGGTTTAATTCCTAACGGGAGTCTATTATCTATAATTTTTACCTTTTGACCCATCTTGAGGCATTCATTATAAACCTTATTCAAAAGGCCTATCTTGAATTGCCCATAATCCGAGATATACTTTACATACCCATCCCAATTCTTTGCCCTACTATACATCATTATATGCCAAGCATCCGGATGCTTAATCCGGAACATCTCATACAATTTATTTGTGAACTTAGCTGGGCCAGAAATTTCACAAACATTACAGTTCTTTATGGTGATAGTTATCATGAGTGTAGAGTTAATATGAAGAGATAGGCAAGGAATAAAATCCCCATTACAATAATACCCGACAGAATAACATAGAAAGCTATAGCTTTCCCATCAGTCTTCTTTTTCATAACCTTATTTCTTAAAATCATCCCAGTTGGTGTTATCAACTTTGGGACGTGATACCAGATTGAACTTGGCCATATAATTTATTACCCTTTGACGAGCCTTATCATTTGATAGGTCCTCTATCTTAGGTATACCCTTACAGAACTCGAGTGCATAAAACTGAGCCTGTACAAATGTTCCATAGTCAATACCAAGCTCATCTGCAAGATTCCTTGCTCTTACAAACCATACGTACTCTTGAGGATTCTTGTCATAGGTGTTATTGATACCTACTCTATCGAGAATCTCTTTAGTATAATGTTCATATACTTCCCGAGTGAATTTGGGATATTTATCTTCCTTCACTTCCTTTTCAGCCTCATATACATCCATAATCCAATTCACTCTTTGATGTAACCAATTAGCACAGAAGTTATAGTTCACCCTCTTTGCCTGAGACATTAGCTTAATACCAGTAGTTACAAACTCTATATATCCCTGACGAGGTTCGAATCCAAACTTTTGACAGAATTCATTTACAACAGGTACCAATTCTTTAACTGATGCCCATTGCGCATCAGTTTGCTTTATCTTGGTTACTCCTATATGTTTGAGCTGAACTCTAGTGGAATAGATGATATCTGCTAATAAGTTTGCATCCCCTATACTTCCAGAAGCTCTACGAATAGCCTGGGTTTGTACCTTTTTATTCTCCCCTACCACTGAACGATGGTCTAATGAGGATTGCCTTGCCTTATAGAAGAATTCATCGATGAACTTATCACTAAGAGACCTGCCCATCACTTCTTTGAATATCCGTGAAAAGGTAACCCTTGATATATGTATAGAAGGTTCTCTTTTTGCCATCACAATTTCAATTCTGATTTTATAGTTAAAAGTTCTTGATAAGTCTGATATGTCGTCTTTCGTACATATTCTAAAGTCCTACGCTTACCCAAAGAATTGACATCTTCATTATCTGGTAGGAATACCACCTTTACCTTTTTGAAAGGCACTAATTTGAATGCCAAGTCCAATGACTTATCTTTAGCATCAGGGTCAATCAATATGATAAATTTCTCAACTGGACTTTTAATTAAGCGATTTACTTGATATCTTGATACTGCTTTACCTCCGGTTGCAATCCCATTCTCTCCCAGGGTTTCTGCATTGATTGCACCCTCACAAATAAAAACGGTTCGGTATATTTCTAGAGCATCTGCATTATATATAATAAAACTCTTTCCCAAACCAGTTATATCTACTTCTGGATTGTTATATTTAGGACCAGCGCCCATATATAATCGGGCATTGAAGTAAGTTAATTGCCCATGCTCCGTGAATGGTATAATGATATATCCGAGATACTTTCCAGTATTACAGTATCCCCATCCCTTACGAGCTAACTCCTCTATATTAAACCCACGTTTCTTAAGGTAGTTCCTGGCTGACCTTGCTAATAGAGAGGTGCCCATGGATATATTCTTAAAGCCCTCGGGAAGAAAGAACTCCTTCTTACCTTTTAACTCAACCTTCTCTTCCTTGAAAACATATCCAGAATAATCACCTGATTCAAGTATAGATAGTACTTCATGAAAACTATCCGTATTCTCCAGATACATTACCAGGCTTATTGGAGAAGGATGCTCACCACACTTAAAGCAATTACACCTATTATTTGAAAGGTTGATACCGAACTTCTTCTCTCCGCCACAATACGGGCAGTCTGACTTCATCCATGAGTGTCTGTAGTCAAAGGCTCCTATCTTCCTCATAAAGTATTGATGGAGCCTACCCTTGAAATTACCATTAAGCTTCATAATACCCAGTCTTTATTTTATGTACATACCTATTCATACTACGTGTTGATATACCCCAGGCTTTAATTAAAGCCTTTATTTTAGTCTTATCATCTATACATTTTAATAAAGTCTGATATCTAACTTTAGTGAGTATTGAACGAGGATTCCTGAAGCATTTGAGTTGTTTGATACCAGGACGGTGTTGACCTTTTGTACTTCTACCATCACTAACCATTTGTTGAGAATTTTCTTTATAGGTACCCCAATATAAGTTCTCAACCCGGTCGTTGGATTTATTATTATCTTTATGACATACACAAGGTTTATTTTCTGGATTAGGTATATAAGCTTCAGCCACTAATCTGTATACTTTCAGATTATATCTTTTACCATTCGAATATAGATGAACTATATTTCTACCTGTACGATAGTGAGGATGTATAGTTACTTCACGATTACGCCTTATATTATATACCTTTCCATCTTTAGTTACATGGTACAAAGGAAAACCTTTTATATTACTGTTAAGTCTCATATTGTAAACGAAAATACCCGACCATGTAAACCATAGCCGGGTAGTTGTTATCTAACTGATAGTCTTTTACATAATTCCGAAACCAAGTGATGAATTATGTAACCTCTTCTTATCTTTACCAACTCTTCCTCGGCTTCTTCCAGCCTTAAGAAAGTGTTCTTAAAAGGTACGCAACAGTCGGACCTATAACCCAAAGACCTATCGTGAAAGTCTTTGCCGTTAGGGGTAACCTTTTCCCAAGTTACTGAGGCAAGCTGAGAGTTGATGGGTACCCAATCTCTAAAGAAATACCCTAATGGAGCATCCTCAGATGGACATACTATCTCGTACCTTTTACCAGGTTGTCTTCTGATACAAATTTCCTTTGAAGCTCTCCTCCGAAATATTTTTAATAATCGGATGTCCATAATTACATGTGTTCAGTGGCGTGAAACTTTCCTACAGGTAATACCGAATTGCATTGAGGACATCTAACACTTTCTTCTCCATCATGTCCTGGACCATATCTTAAGTCTAAAAATATTTCCTTCTTATTGAAGGCTATTACCTTTTTACACTTGTTACAAGATGTAACGCCTTCTCCAAACTTAGCTAAATCCATAGAATCGATAACTCGTGCCATACAATTTTAATTATTAAGGTTTATCTAAATATCTCCTGAGGTTTTACTTCTCTTTTCGGGGTCTGCATTGGGATTGCTTACCCTTTTCCTTTTCTTAAGTAAGTCATCTACCTGTTTACCTATGGACTCATCATACTTTGCCCGAGCTTCTTTTGAGAACTCTTTCATACGTTGTCTTTCTGGGTCCATATTAAACATTACCCTACCACTTGGAACTCCATCCCTCTGAACTACAACTTCCATTCTCATAATGTTATGTTCCTCTTCATCTTGAGTAGAGTTTAATCCCATGACACATTTTGCATTCCTTATGATAGATATAGCAGATGCGATATCATTATCCTCGTACTTGGTTTCTTGATGCTTAGCACCTTCTCTGGTAACGTGTTGGGCAGTCCATACCGCATCAAGCCCTAGCTCATCACCCATATTATCTATATCTATATATACATTGTTGATACGTTCCACATCATCTCTATCTCTGGCTATAGAGGCTAACTTTGCAGCATAGTCAATCATGATGACATGTACCTTGATACCTTTCTCAGTTTCCAATCTCCTAACCAAGTTCATAATGGTATTACAATCAGCAATGGTTGCAGGTACACGTTCGACTATAAACTCTACACCTAAACGTTTATATTTACGCATGTGCCTTTGCTCCATCTTATCGTAATCACCAGTTAACATCTCTCTCTTAGTTTTGTTAAGAGTAGACTGAATCATACGGTCCATTAACTGATTCTTACCGTTCTCGGTATCAATGTAAAGAACATTCTTTTTCATTGCCAGATAACCTCTTGCAATATTGATGAGAGCAAATGTCTTTCTCCGTTTAGGTCGGTCAATTAAAACGAATAGAGAATTCTTAGGATAGCCATCTCCATTACCCAATCGATTTAATTGCCAGAAAGGAGTAGGTACTACATCCGGGTCAACTTTTCTCATAAGCTGACGCATTGCAGTTCCACTAACCATAAGTAATGGTTCATCTTTTTTCTGGGGCTTTGAACTTTGGAGTATTTTGGTTAACTTAGCTTGATAAGTTTCGTATAAATTGTAATCAGAGAAGTCCATACTCTCGTTCAAAGCCTTCAATTCGATATAAGCAATGAACTTATGAATGTTCTCTAATACGATATCTACGTCCTTCAAAGGCTTATTATAAAGCTCGGATATTAACTTATGAATATTGGGGATGTCGTCCTTGGTAACCAAGTCTACATAATCCCTACCTTCCAATAAAGTTTTTACCTGCTCTACCATTAAAACCTCACTTGGAATTCGTTGATATTTCTTTACGAACTTTACCAAGGCTTCTACCACTATCGAGTGTTCAATCAAAGTAAAGTACCCGGGTTTTATCTTTTGAACATACAAGAGAGATTCCTTCCCTCGTATTAAAAACCTGAGTACTTCCAATTGAAACTCAATAGAGAATGTGAACTTGTTACAGGAGTTTAACCTTTTCTTTACCCTATTTTGTTTCATATATTATATAATATTCATAAGTGTATAACCAATAGTATCTGCTAGATAATATAGTTCCCTGAGCTCATCTTTGAACTAACTTGAACACAGACGGTGAAATATTTTGATAAAAATTCATACAAGTGGTTACTTATTATATTATATTTGCATTGTTAAATAACTTTACTACTATGAAAGGCAACAACGGAAGTGAACTACACAGATTAACAGAATTAAAACCCTATGATGAGGATTTGTTTAATAGGTTGTATAAAACCTGCAAACCTTTAATCCGTAGGCTGACAAGGGGAGTGGATTCCAGAAGATTCAATCTTACTCCCGATATAATTAACTCTTTTTTCTGGGATAAGTTCTTGTATGTATTTAATAAATACCAAGACGAATATGATGAAGAGAGGTTAAAGGCAACTCTCTTATCTTCCTTGCAAACTTATAAAAATAAGTTGCTTCGGAATGCTTATACCAAACAGGCTGAGTTCAATCAAGAGTTGACTTCTTTCGAAGTTCTATTCGATAATAATAAAGAGTTATTGGATGATTCCGAAGAGACTCGAATTAAAGAAGAGCAATCTCAAAGATTCCATAAGTATATGAAAGAGCATCTTACTCCGGATGAATACCTGGTGATGCAAATACAATTAGAACCTCCCAAATGGTTTGAGGCTCGTATCAAGGATTCCCACGGTAAGTTATCTATCCTTCACTTGATTGATTACTTTGAGTTGCCCCGGGATAAGTTTGCAGTCAACATGTTCTCTCAAATGCGAAAGACTATACAGAAGACCTTAGAACAAGCTGCCATAGACCTTAAACAATGAAAAAGGCCAGAGCAAGGTTCTCTCTAACCTCACTCCAGCCCCACTTAACCAACTCAACTAGGGTTCAGTTTAATACTTCGATTTGAAAGGATTGTTAATACATGCCAAAAGTAGGTGCGCATCATTGGTAAGAGTATTCTTTCCAACATCGCCCACTACAAAGGTAAGTTGTACTTTATAAGCCCTTAAATCACTGCCAGAAGTACCATTGTTTCCGGATACCGTTACCCTGAACGATTCCAGATCACTTGTAGTAAAGAGGTTTGGATAGATTTCAATGTAGTAAGCTGTATCACCATCCTTCTGCATATATGGCCCATATCCATAAGTACCCGAGGAATAATTTTTAGCTATTTTAGTTAAGATAGGACCCCACCTTGAATCTTTAGCAGTTAACAGGTCGGTCACGTTCACATCCACATCTTTAAAGGACGGACAGCTGGGGAACATAACCTCGGTTAAGTCAAATACTGCCACTCCATTATGGTAATGAGCATCTACCGTTAACTTTGACTGAGTACCACCGCTTCCTGAGGTAGTTTGCTCTACGCTGGTATCTAAACCAGTATTACCTTTCTCGAAGGTATACCTAAACAATCCGAGTATGGCCCTTGTAAGACCATCTACCTTTTCATTGTTGAGAAGGCTGTAGGCATGTCCCGGGAGTACTGAAGCAGTTACATCTGGAGAACTTATTTCGAATACTGCCACCAAAGTAGCATTACTCGGTATAGTCATAATTGACTTATCGAAGGAACCATCCCAAAGTTCTGCTTCATTATCCACATTGGGATATCCCCTCGTTATACCCCATTGGATTGAATGAAGAGAAGCGTTAGTTAATACAGATGACGTATTAGTATATATACATATACAAGGACTATCTTCTCTCCATTGATATCCTATCTCTTTGATTACTGGAGCTGAGGGCTTAGCCAATACACATCCATTGATAACCAACTTACTGAATGTATATATGTCATGGTCGTCTCTCTGACTAATGGAGTACTCTATCTCTATACCCTTACCCTGACTGTTCATCTGAGTGTTTAAGTATCGAGTTAGGACACTTACATCAGTAGGAACTGTACTTTCTTCCAAAGCCTTAACTCGACTCTTCAAATAGAGTAGGTCCAGAGGATTGAGTCCGTAGGGTTTTACAGGGAACTGACCGTTATAGGGTACTAAGCAAAGAGTGTAGTTCAGCGATGCCATAATATCCTTATACCTAAGGCTTACTTCATCACGGTCCCATTCGGGTCTCCAACCTACCAAGTATATTCCTATGAGAGTGTCTGTATCTTTATTGAAAGGTATGTTAGAAGACTCTAACAGACTTAACATTTTTTCATACCCCCAAGAAAGTATTTCCTCCAACCCATATACATTATCGAAAGTTATCCACCCACATCCAAAATTGGATATGCTCGGTGGATTCTCACTACCATCTTGACGATAAGTATGGGACGCTTTTACTGCAAAAGCTACCAACTTCTGAGGATTAGTTAAGCTTGGCCAACCCCCATCAGGTCTTACCCCTGTGAAAGTAAGAGTGTCAGGGGCTATATGACATAAGCCGTCTGGAGTAGTATAGGCATTGAATACCTGGCCGGCAGTGTTATCCTTGTTAGAAAGAAATACTCTCCTGGCTTTGCCTAAGATATCGCCTATCCCCGAGGGCATAGTACCGGACCTTTTGAAGATACTGGTTATGGTTATGTTCTGTTGGGTAGTATCTACCCAGTCGAAGCCACAAATAGGTCCGGTACCCCCCATTATAGCAAGAGGTTCCATAACCTCTTTAGACTCTATCAAGTCACCGTACACCTGATAGAACCTTGGTTGTACTACACCATTTACAACTTCGGTTTCATTCTTCTGTGCCATGGCTTACAACTTTAATTTGTCGAGATTTTCATCGATGAAGATGAGGGCTTTGGTGAGGGATTCTACCAATTTCCGGTTTACACTCTCATCTTCGAGTAATGCCACATCATCTGGATTATCCTGGAATAACCACTCGAGAAGTACTCCCCAATAGTTATTACCCATGAGTACAGTGAAGTTTGCTTCCTTGTCAGGATCTCCATCAGATGGGACTGTCCGATGTTTATAACCGTCAGTAGTTGGGAAGTCTTCTTGTAACTGTTCGAATATCACCGTGGCAAATAAATCCGAACGAGTTTGACCCTTGGTGGTATATATTTCAAAACCCCTTGCAGTGCACCACTCACTCCCCATACCCGCAGCATTGTTATGGAGTGAAATCAGAAACTTTGCACCCCCTCGGGGAGTATCTAATTTGTTTGCAATTTCTTTTCTTCTAGACAGCCCAATTTCGGTGTCCCCGGTATTAGTGAAAGCTACCTCGAATCCCTCTTGCTCGAGACGCTCTGCCAAAGCTTTTCCCACTTTACGACTCCAGAGATATTCTTTATGTCTACCGTCTGGGGATTGTTTTCCTGCTACATCCGACCCATGAGCAAAGTCGATAATAGGCAATAATCTTCGTGCCATAGTTATAATTTTTTAAGGTACATTAGTTTTAATCCGTTGAGATACATATTTACAGATTGGTCCATGTTTGAAATGGAGAACTGGTCCTTAGGTATGTATATCTGTTCTATTACTAAATCTTTTATTGCCTCGTTATCCTGAGGCTCAAAGAGATTTGAAAGAGATTTACCATTACAAGTGAAGTTGGAGAATAGTCCCCATAGTTCATAATATTCGTTATTTACTAAGCTTTCTACTTTCTTTACTATAGACTCTTTATTGTCTATGTGATTCTCAAATCTTATCCGTAGTATGGCATATTTTAATATGTGACTCAAACAGTTAAACTCCCTGCGAATCAGTATTTGAGCCTCGGTTATACCCACCGTAGAATCAGCGACCCCGTCGAAGAACTCCTCTACCTGTTGTGAAGATTCAGATACTATAGATATCTTCTTGTTTAGGTTCCAGATAGTGTATATAAACATCATTACCATTACAAGGACCAATACCATGAAGATACCGAAGATTACTTTTAGAGCTCCGTAGTTGGAGGCTGCTTCAGCTAACTCAATGGAAGATTTAGTTAGCGACTGAACTGCATTGTCCAACTTAGAGTCTCCTTGAGCAGTTGAGAATAGAAATGAGAGTAGAGGCATACTAAGCATATACAATATAGATTACTACTGAGGTTTGTTCGAATACTACTGAACTATCTTTTGGTTCGAAATACTTTACATTTACTGGAAGGTATTTGTTGACAAGGTTTACCAAAGTCTCTCGTACCTTATCACTGTAATCAGAGGGATGTTCTGATTCTATTTGTTCCTTTGCAGCCTGAATCTCTTCCTCAGTTGCATCTGGGTTCATTAGCTTCCACTCTTCCAGGAATTGTTCCTGAATTTCCTTGTCCCTCTTTAACATAAAGTCCCATTGACCCTTTGGTATACCAATAGTGAGAATCATTGGTACGCATTCCCAGCAATCTGTCTCGGTATCGGATGTAGCTGATGGAGTATCGAAGTGAGAGATAGTGTCATAGTTTACAGAACCATCTCCTATTGCCTGGGCAACAGCTTGTTTTGTTCCTTCATCTACTTCGGTGAGAGTAAAGGTTACTCCATAAAATCGGCCTAATATTTCATAAAACCGTCGAGTACCTCGTATCTTATATAAAGATATGGCGTATCTTAGAACTAATCGGTAATCAGCGGTAGGAAAACCCCTGTCCTCTTTTACCCAATTCTCTAGATTCTCCTCTGTATATGGTTCTCCCTTAGTAAGTACGCCATAGGCATAGGGGATGAACCCAAAGTATTCCCAAAGATAATTCAGGAATATCGGATTGGCTTTATCCACATCCAGACATTCCATGAAATTATCTATATCTGTCATTACTTCAGTATCGAAATAACCTGAACATACATCTATGAACCTTTCGAATATACCCTTGCCTTCTGAATCCCGATAAGTATCATTGGCTTTATAGTAATGGTCGAATAGGTTACTGAAGATGTAATCCCTGAAGAACCCCTTAGCTGGATTAAACCACTTCATTGATTGTAAGAGTTATGTTATCAGAACTGATAGTTGGGATATTGTAATTATAAGGGATAAGGTCTACCAGCTTTCCTCCACTACCCATTGGTTGTGTAGTTAGTTGATATACGGTCCCATTTTCATAGTTTGCATTCTCAACCGGTAAGTTGATGGTTAAGCTGAATTTCGACTTGGTCAGGGATACCTCAAGAGGTTTACCATACTGGCCGGTGTACAAAGCATTTCCTGAAAGGTCCTTGTTAGTATATATCCGATAGAAAGCATTACCATCCTCGATTACTGTTTTAATGTAACAGTTCTCATAATCTGTTTCAGGAGTTGCTGTAGCAAATGACAGCATCTTGAAATAGGTTATGTTTAGAGCGGGTACCGATACTATCTCCTCCGTATTTTGTGAGTTGATATTTATAGCTATCGGATAAGGCAGTAAGTACAACTCAGTTATAGTTAGGAAGTCAACCATGGGTTGATTATCCATAAGAGCATACAGGTCAGACTGTCTTACCGGTTTGTTGATATCAGAGTTCTGATAGTTATAGGCATCCAGTAAAGCTTTCTTCACTTGATTGCTTATATCTATTGACTTGAAAGACTTCCGGCCGGTTATAGTTGCTGACAGGTATATCTTGGCAGCATGTGTAGAATATACACTTACCCGGGTAGTAAGTACCTTAGAAGATTCCATCCTCTGCTTTACATTGTTGATAAGCTCAGTGCTTGCTTCGGAACCTCCATCTGGGGTAATGTATATCTCTACATATTTACCACAAATGTAGTTACAGTAGGCTTTATCCACACCGTCGATAAGCATAGCTATTGCCTCGTAATCTTCTTTGGTAATTGCCACTCCGAGAGTTTTGATACTGAGTGGGATATGCTCTTTCAACGTATCGAAGTCCTCATAATCTGAGCCTCCGGTTGCAGTTATAGTGTTTGTCAGAGTAAGTCCAGAAGTTACGTCGGTCATTACCTCGGGCACTTTATCGAATTGGTTAGCTGGAATATTACCATTAGAACCGTAAGTCAGATAGTACTGGCCCTTAATTTGAGAACCTATGGTCGGCTTCCTACCGAACTGACCATCTCCGAATACCAGATAAGGTTTCAGAGTACTGTCAAGCTCTACCTTGTATACCTTATCACCAGGACCTGAATAAGCAAAGGTATCTACCAGAGTCCAAGCCTCTCCACCTATGGTAAGTACCATAGAACCTTCTACATACTTCTTATCCGTAGGCAAATCACCCAGAGTGATGATAATACCATGAGAAGTGTATGTACCGAGTTCTACTTCGGCAACTGCCTCCTTTTGAGCTACCGGAATTTTATAGGTGTAGGTCCCTTTCTCTATGGTTACATTCCTGGTAGTTATCCATTGTTTACCATCCTTTGAATTGAATATTGTATTCTGGGGAACAGATATATCTACCGGGAAAGGGCTACCGTCTTGCATGTATACCGTTAAATCTACAGAAGATGGTATAGCTGATTTGATATGGTAGTCTACCAGCTTTGCATGTTTATACAAAGATGAGTACCTTCTACAGGTTGGAAGGAATGCTTCCCTTGCCATACCATCAATGTAGTAATGTATCACCTCTGCAATACCTGCAAAGATTGAGAGTGTAAGGATAAATATATTACCCTCACTCATATCAGTAATCTCTGGAACCCTTTCATTCAGAGATTGAATTAGTTTGGCTTTTATGTCATTGTATGACCTCTGAAAGGGAGTAAGCCAAGGGTTGCTAGTAGACATTTGTTGTTGAGTTATTTAAGTTATACTGAAAGTTCAGCTCTTCTACCTTCTGAGAGTTCTGTATCTTGAAATATATCAAGAGTCGTATGGACTCTTTAGTGGGTTTCAGAGCAAATACCTTAAGAGCAGTTATTCGAGGTTCCCAAGCTGCTATGCCATCCTTTACAAAGTTCTTAATCATCAGATTAAGGGCACTTGTGTTAGGCTCTTCAAGGCATTCCCAAGTTCGAGAACCAAAATCTTCTTGTCGGAATCTTTGACCGATTTGATAGGTGAGTATTGCGGTTAGATTCTGCTTTATCAAAGCTACATCCCCCTGCAATATATACCACCCAATTTTAGGTACTGTCCTTCCATCAGGCAACTGTACTGTTTCTGGTTTACCCTCACTCCCAATAGTCTGAGTTAGCTTTACCGGGAAATAAGCACCACTACCAATTGTGTTGAGTTGATTATAGTTTGCCATTAGTTAGGTTGTTTAATTGTTTCACTCTCGATATCCTCCACCTTGGTTTCAATTAGTTGACTTCCAAACCATGATGAAGCAGAGGCTTTTAGAGAAGCACCTCCATCCTGAGGCTTTGGAGTCCAGGATGAGAATACCTGTTTAAGGTTATTGATGTCTTTCTCTATAGTGTTTATCCTTTCTACTACTGAAGTGGATTCGGGAATACCAACTTCCCCGCTCTGCATTATAATTTGCTCCGCATCGACGTTTATGTTGCCCTCTAGAGCTTTAACAACAATATCCTGTTGGATTATTGCAGTTAATACTCCCGTTTCACTTTCATCCAGTATAATCTTATTACCTTTTGGGGTTATAAACCCAAGTACATGAGGCTTGTTAAGTTCTTCTGGCATTTCACCTATTGCCCAACCATGATAAGACCAAAGTGGGTGTCTTGGGTCTCCATTCTCAAATTCTACATATACTATAGAACCCTCTCTTGGGGATAACCACTTAAACCCTGAACCAGGTCCACCTTGCTGGTGTTTTGGATATGCCCATACCTCCACTCCCCTCAAAATACTTGGCAGATATATACATACCTTATTCTGAGAGTCCGGGTCATCATTGGTTATAACAACCCCTCGATATGTAGAGTAGAACCTACCGATTGCCTCTATACCTCTCTGCTGAATTAGTTCGTATAAGGTCATTGTTCTTTAGGACTTATGTTTCTACCTACTTGAAAGTCAGTGTTTGCCTCAAAGATTTGGTAGTCAGCTGGGTTATCGGCATCCTGTTGAACCACAATCTGACGACCAGCTCTTCTGGGATTTTCTTTCTCACCCTTCTTCCAGGATGACTCTCTGTATTTCTCCACCTCAGCTTTGATTTGACTCGGTATCTTCCAAGCATCTGTAGTGTAAGATTCCTCTGCCACATCATGGGCTTTCTGGAATACCTCCTGCATATTGACAGAAGTAGATATCTTGTTCAGTATAGAGTTTCGAGATTTCTTTTCGAAAGTAACCTCGGTAAAATACCCGCCAGTATCGAAGCTATGGTCTACCTCCTTAGCATACCAATCTCCAGAATACCTTTGACCTACATTCTTAATTTCGATAATCTGAGAAGATTTCATGTTGGGGTTACCAACAAACTTAGCCTTAGATTGAATCTGACTGTTTACTGACTCAATGATATCATTGGCCATGAAGTCACCAAGAGTTGCAAACAAAGGATCTGATACTACTCGTACACCTGGTACTTGTATCTCAACCACCATTTCAGCAAGCACTTTATCACCGGGAGTACCGTAGTTGTTACCTGGACTGTACTTACCGTTAGTTGGGTATATGATGGTTATATCACTTCTTTCCTCCAATGCTCGGAATCCCATTTTCCAGAAAGCTTTGTTACCACCATACAGGTGTTTGTATTTCTCGGGCACATAGTCATGAGGATTGAGTAATACTCTTACCTTCCTCTTGATTACAAAGTCAGATACCTCATCTGGAGGTTGGGGAGGTCCTACATTGGTTTTACCCGAATGTATGGCATCTTCAAATTCCTTTAACCCATCCAGATACTTCTTCCACTCTGACTCAAGCTGAGAGTTGTATGCTTTTACCTCCTCTTTAGTTAAAGATGGATTTGAAGCTATCTTCTGCTGAGCATCAGTAGGGGATTCATATACCGGGGGTTTTGGAGTAGTACTCCTTATCTCCCTACATACCGATGTACGGGGTACTACAGCCCTTTTAACTTTTGCCATATGAGTTACATCCCTTTGGAACCTTAGAAGGTCAGGTTTGTTCTCTCTTACATAAGCATCTGGCTTACAAGGGTCATCATTCGTAGGTACACATTGTACTACGTCTGTTTCAATAGTTTTAGTATCAGGGTCAACACTTGAGGCTTTACCAGCTTCTATACTTTGAACGTATTTAGTTTGAACCTTGAACTCAAGCAATTCTCCGGTTCCACCTGCATAGGTATATACAAATACAGCTTTACCGGATTGCTTCCCATTATGTATCTCTACTTGGTTATCACGAGTGTCCACAAAGTTAGGACCACCAGACATGGCTTTAGCTATGCCCACTAACTGAGAGTATTTGTTTAAGAAGGTTGCCGAACCCACAATTGCAGTACCCTCTGCGAATGTAGCCGGTATCGTTCTCAACTTATATCTATCTGGGTCCTGTGCTGGTTTAGATAAGTTCTCAGGGGATAGCTTAAGTATGTTTACCCCTACCAACCCATCATCCAATTTCTCGTAGCTTTGTATTTTCATATAGCAAGGTAAGCAAGGCTTACTTTTCTCGTTGCTCTGTTTTGCCATCACAAGGTTGATTATCGGTTATCACCAAAGCCGTACCAGCTTTCTCTGCATAGTCAGTCACTATTAACGGCATCTTACCGAGTGCTAACTCCTTAAAGACATCCAGATATTCAGTTTTATTGCCCACAAACTTAGAAGGCTCAGCTTCCAAGAACATTTTTGCATCTGCAAACTCTATGGTAAACTTTACCCCCTCAGGAGTGAATTCTATTTGATGACTCTTTACATTCACTAATCTTACAGGACCAGATTTGAAAGAGCTATCGCTGAATATCCATCCCCACTGTATCTTCAAAGGCATCTTGAATTGTAGAGAGGGATGGTCTACAATTCCTACAAAGTCAGTTACTATAGTAAACTTACCTTTGTCACCTTTACCTTCAGTATATTTGTAGTTAAAGTTCTCGACTTCCATACCGATTGGCAGACCATTGAATTCATCCATAATAGGAGAACCTGCCCCATCGAATATAGCCAGGTATGGTGTACCATTACCGTTTACGAGAATGGGTTTGCTATCCTCCATAATTAGGAATGATTAACTCCATATCAGCATGAAGGTCTTCAAAAGGATTTAGTATATCATTGGCATCTGCAATGACTCCCCACATCCCAGAATCTCCATAATACTTGAAAGCAATGTTCTGTATGGTTTCTCCTTCCAGTACCGAATGGATTATATGGTCAGAAGATATGGATGAGATATTTCTTTCCAGGGATATATCCCCATCAGGAAACTTTATTACATAACTGTCCTCATAGGGACTTGTTCCAGGAATAGTTACCATAATAATTTAATTTTGTGTGCCTATTCTCTCGGTATCGGAATTTTCTAGAGAATCTACCTCCCCACCATCTATAATTACTCCAGGAGTATATTGCAACTTACTAGCAGGGATGATTTCCTCCCAGGTTCGGTTGTTCTTAGTTACCCTTTTGAAAGTGAGGGTTTGAGTTGCACAGTTAGGCAATAGCTTAAGATTATAAGGTTGGCTAACCGTATTAGTTATCCTCTGGCCGGTATCTGGGTCATTATCGTACCTCCTCATCATACGAGAAGCATTCTGGAAGTGAGTCAGCTCATAAGGAGCTGCAGCCAGTATGAAGAGGTCATCTTCGAATAACCCCGAATTACCCCACTGGATACGTAATGTAGGAGGTGATGCTGAATACCCATTGGCTCTTGCCCATGATTCCAAGAGTCGGCATTTATTAACCACATCATCTCTGTGGTCCGCATCTACTGAATACCAAGAGATATCAAAAGTTATAGTGTCTTCTCCCCCCGTGTAGAAGTAGAAAGGATTGTTACGACCCATGGATTTAACTGCTGCCCAAGTTGCAGCAGGCTCTACCTTCAATCTGTCAGGACGATTTTGAATTACTAAACTGATTGCAGGTGATACATTCAAATTAGCAATTACAATATCGTTCTTAATGAGTTCCGAAGTAAACTTGTTGGCTATGGTATAATCTACAGACTTAGCCTTAAGTACTTCATCGGGGTTAATACCTGCTGTCTTTGCAGCAATTATGTTTTGATACCATTCGCTTTGAGTTTGAGCTAATGAATAAGAACCTTCCCTGGCTACATGTGCATTTTGAGCATCATATACTTTTCCAAGTTTATTTGGTTCTGCCTTAGCCATTGGAGAAGTAGCCCTGTTAATGAGTATCAGGGCTCTCCATACCTTATTAAGGGGAGATTGGAATATTCTCCCCTGCTCAAGTTCTGTTATTTCTTGAGCTACCTTTCCAACAGGCTTTCCTATGAGTGATGCCATAATTGTTTAGTTTACTCCAGCTGCTACATTTATTTCTGCATCCCTATCTCCGAGATACTCCTCAAGGAACTTCTTACCATCCATATTGATAGTTAAGTGAGTACCCTTATTATCTCGTTGATTGAGTCTTTCAGCATATAATCCGAGAGTCTGCACTAACCATCTCATCTCTTGTATAGTTAGCATTTGAAGATTATCCTTTTGTTTATATCCTTCTTGGCTAGCTTTGATGGCTGATGCTAAGTCATTTGTAGCCCTGGTATTTTCATCATGAGCAGACTTATTACCTTTGATAGCACTGTATATCATTGGTCCGAATATGGATATACCTGTGATAGCTAATCCAAGTGGACCACACAATAAGCCTACTATTCTTGAACCGAATCCGAGTAATCCTCTGCCTACAGAAGCAAGAGCACCTCTGGATGCAGCACCAGCTGCAGCTCCAGCACCTCCCATAAGACTACGGGTCATCTTACTTGCATTAGTAGTAGTTACCATAGCTGCCGGTACAGGAGTCCATCCAGAAGCTCCTCTACCAGTATTTGCATAATACCTACCATTAGCTCCCATTTTTGCTGGAGTGTTGCCATTGTAGTAGTAAACAGGCATACCTCCCATAGCAGCCACGGTTGCAGCACTTGCCCTAATACCAGCTTCCCTTTGAGCAATGATAGCTCTCTCCATGTTGAGATAACCCTGAGCAGATATGGTGGCTTGATTCCATCCCCCTATCATGAGTCTTACCATGGTTCGGAATGAAACCTGAGAGTCTCCGTTGAGTAATAACCAACGAGCTCTTAGTCCCATCCAGATAGAACCTATCTTTAACCCGACAGCCGCAATAGTAGTAAATCCGGCTATCCAAGGTCCGAAAGGAGTTGCCATCAAATCTCGGAGTTGAGATATTGCCCCACCAACCATATCGAGGAATCCCATTATTATAGGATTCTTATCAAGTGCCTCACTAAAGGTAGTCATAAGGTTCTCTACAGCAGACTGAACCATCTCAATCTTACCTGCAAAAGTTTCCATTCGTTTTCTCACTACCTCTTCAGCAAACCCGGCAGAATTGTTTTGTATCTGGTTTAGCAGGTCAAAGTAACCCTCGGTATCCCGCATGATTGCAACTGCTGCACGCATACCACGTACACCGAAGATACTCTTGAATACAGCATTCTGGTCTACAGTAGATAAACCCTGAGTAGCTGTACCAATCTTTTCCAATATGACAGCAAAGTCCTGAAGGTCTCCGTTAGCATCTACAAAGTCCTGTTTACCCAGTCCCAGTTTTGCCAGGGCTTTAGCTCCTTTGAAGTTAGGGTTGGTTATAGACTGGGTCAGGTAGTCAGCCATATTTCGTATAGAAGTACCTGCCATGGAACCTTGTATACCTGCATTACCTAAGGTACCAATCATTGCAGCTAATTGTGGTAACTGTTGTTTCAGAGTTACCATCGATGCAGCCGAGTATTTGATTGACTCAGCTAAGTCAGACATTGATACGTTGGATGACAGGGCAGCTTTAGTAAGCTGGTCACCAACTATACCAGCAGCCTGTTGACCTTCAAGTTTGAAGGTCCTCATGATATTGGTTAATAAGTCGGCAGCACCTCCTTTACCTCCCAATTCCATGCCGGTAGCATTGGCCATCATAGCAGCACCAGATATCATTTCCTGAATCTGATTTGCATCATTACCGGCCATTGCCAAGTATTTCATACCTGAAGCTATATCCCTTGACATGAACATGGTCCTTAAACCCAATGTCTGAGCTGTTTCTGATAACCCAGACATTTGGTTTTCGGTGGCTCCCGAGATAGCACCTACGGTAGTCATCGTGTCAATGAAGTCTGCTCCAGTCTCAATGGTAGTAGTTAACGTTGACACAATTGAGTTAGCTACACCACTTGCCATGTTAGCGTACGACTGAACTGCAGTTAAGTTAGCCTGTACAGCATTTTTGGCATCCCTATGTAAACCTCGTATAACCGAGCTGGCTTCTCTTGCCTGATTTGAAAACCTATCCTGAAGGACAAGAGCTATGCCTATCTCGAGTTGTCCTGCAGAAGGACTACCACTTGTAAAAGCCATATAGTTTCAGATTTAACGAACAAAAGAGAGATGGCCCTAAGAATGGACCATCTCCTTTTCAAGTTGTTCATAATAATTGGAGGCGGCTTCTATAAATTTCTTCCTGCGCCGCCAGGGGAGTTTTGCTAGAGTATTAAAGTCAATACTAATCTTTGCCTTTATTATGTATAAATATACATCCTCTAGCTCTCCCTGGGGTAGAAAAAATTATCCACAGCCATTACCGGTACCATGATTCTCTGTTTCGTTTCCGGGTCCTCGATTTGAGTAGTACCGTTGAATACGGGGTCCATGCCTTTGACTGCAGAACGGATATCCATCATATCCTGAGAAGAAAAGAGTCGGAAGTTCTTTACCGGCTCGTAGTTTTCTCCCACCTTCAGTTGGAGGTTACGTGCAACCAGTTCCTGATTCTTCGTTCTCTCCTTTGCTGGAAGATTCATTACATAGGATTCACCCTCTGCACTGAGTAGGTCGAAGCAAAGCTCTTTACCGCTTTTGGTAGTTATCTGAATACCCTTGCTTTGCTTTGGTACCGGATAGAAAGGAATTGCATTGGGCTTTGCTTCCATCTCTTCCATAGTTGGGATTGTACCGTAGTCGAAGAGGAACTCTTCCTGAAGGTCTACTTCGTAATATAGGGTTCGTACCTGACCCTCTGCTGGGCCTTCCCAATCATAACTGAAATCAAGAATCTTGCCCAAGGAGAAGATTCGTGAGTTCAACATGATTGCATACCGGTCAAGTGAGGGCATCTTCTGTACATCCTCTGCACTCAGCAATCTATTTGCTGTAATGTCTGTGTCAGTTACGATACCAGAAATGAACTTAGATATGTTCATAAATGTTCTGGCATCTACAGGGTTTGAGAGGATGTCATCATCCTCTCCATTCTGTTCCCTTATGGTTACTTCGTAACCACTGGGGAGTTTGAAGGTAAATTTCTTACCGTAAAGGGTTTGGTCTTCCATGTTGTTGAGTTGTTAAGTGCATTCCGATTAATATAATCTTTAATAACGAAAAAAGGGAGAGTTCATTGCAGAGCTCTCCCTTGGTGATTAACTTATTACAGCTTCTCGCAAGTATCTACAGAGAACTCAAGTTCCTCCAGAGTGTTGTCCGAACTCATTCGGTCTAAGTCCTGTCCATTTACTTTGCAAGGCCATACTCCGGTACAAGTCCAAGAGTTAAGGATAGATACGCCATCCTCGGCCAGCTCGTTGATGAGTACTGTTTCCTTATACTGACTTGGGGTTAAACCTCCACCGAGCAGCATATCCTGAACCGACATCAGCCAGTCCCATAACCAGGTATCAGAGCCCGAAGTTGTTTCCAACTTTGAAGCAGTTAGGTTTCCCACAGATACCCGGCCGCCTGTTTTTACATCGTAGTTTACATCCCCGTGGGATACCTGTTCAATACTGATTTCGGGAATACCCACCTTCTGAAAGAGGAATGCGTTTATTGGATGCTTGACAAATATGATTTGCCATAAAAACTTCTTCCTCGGGTTTTTTACTTTAGCTCCTGCCATAGTATTATCTTATTTATTGGTTAGTTTTACTGGGCAGAGATGGATATTTCACCGGTGCTCTTATTCATAGCAATGTCGATGATGACATCCATTTCGATGTCCTGCATTGGAACAACTTCTTTGTACTTCAGCTGAGCCTTGTACTTACCCTGGCGGACATCGGCCTCGTTGTTAACCTGAAGGTCTTCGTAGCTCTGAGCATCCTGGTCACCCAGCCACTCGTATGAGGTAATGGCATTGCGGGTTTGCAGGTCGTCCAGAATATCCTTTGCTTCGTGGTATATTCTTTTCCACGACTCGAAGGTATTTGGCTCTTCGATGTAGCTCTCCAGAATAGGCCGGAGATTCTTCTTCAGATACAAGTTGAGACGTACAATGGAAATGAATTTCTCGGAATCATCCACCGGATTAGAGGTGAAACCATGCCAAAGCATAGTTCGCTGACCCTGAGTACGAGTGTTCTTGATTACGAACAGGTTCATGTACCACTGAGCGAACTCGTTAAGAGTATCTACATCAGCAGGACCTCCGAGGTTCTTCATTACCGGACCGAGTGCCGAGGTTATTACACCACGGTTCATACCGGAGAATGAGTACCACGGTCCGTAGGTAGAAGCACATGTTGCATCCAGTCCGGCTACCGAACCAAGTACATCGCATTTCTGGAGAGAACCGTTTTCGTTGTAGTACTTGATACCACCGCCGAAGTATGCCACTTCCTTCTTTGCCCCGATAGCCTGCACCAGAGCTTTCAGAGCAGAGAGAGTCTCTGCTACCGTGGCTGGTGTACGAGTGCCCGGAGCATATTTCGGTACCTCCACATACAGCATGTTCTCGAACGTATTGTGAACATCCGTTCCTACCGATATATACACTTTTGTGTAGTCATTGGGCAGATGCTGATGGATATGGGAAAGGATTACCGAGTATGCTTCGTAGTAAGCTTTGCTGGCTTGATAAGCCGAAAGCCACTCATTAGCCGTAGGAGTTGTACCTGCACTACCCTCCGAGCATTCCATGTATACATTTGAATCACTGGGTTCATTGGCATCTACAGTTCCGGAAGTAATCTTACCTATAGTAATCATCGAGTTCCAATTAGAGAACTGACGAAGAATAGATATGATATCTTCCATTGTTTGGATACCGGTAGCCAGGCTCTTCATAGTACCCTGTCCATCTCCTTCTTTACCCTTAATGGCTTCGAAGGTAATATTAGGGGCATTGTCCAGGAAGTTCTGGAGAGTATTCACGTTGATAGATGGGTTAGTTACTCCCTCGGTGGTGTTTGCAGATACAGCCGAGAAGAACAGCATTTCATTAAGTATGCTGTCATAAGTGGGTACATTGGAGGTTTCATCCCTTGCACCGTACTGAATAATACTTGCACGGAGAGTTGGTTCCGTGGACATATTCAGTTTCAGATAGAAAGGACGGTTGAGATTTAATCCCGTATAATCCAATACCGGGGAACCTGCTTCCTTAGTACGGATAGCCATGTGCATAGTCAGGCTGTTCTCAGCACCACTCGGGTCGGAGATTACTATAGAGATTACGGAAGACCCGTCAGGAACAGTTACCGATGGTACTGCCCGTCCCTCTGACCTAGTTACAGTCATGGGTTTTGCCCATCCGTAAGTAGCCCCATTACCAGCTACTCGAGATACTCGAACCTTTGCACCCATTTCCAGGGCTTTCAGTATGTTCGATACCGAACCGTCCGGAACTATTTCCGAACCGAAGATGCGAGCGAACTGTGATGGGCTTGAAATCAGGTCCTGAGGGTCTTCGAACGGGCCCTTGGTAGTACGAGCTACCATGTTGATTACGCCCAACAGAGGCACACTCGATTGTACATTTAGGTTCTTGAAGTTGAACCTAACTCTTGGAGTCTGTGGCATATTGTTATTGATTAAGGTTAATTGAATTCTTTATTCTTGGGGGTCTCCTCTGAATATACCCGAGTTTTTCTCCACTTGGAGTATCTACCTGAACCTTGTTACCCTATTTAGATTCCTCACTGGTATTCAGAGTCAGATGTATTTTAGTAGAACCTACCTCGGTAGCATATTTATTACTACCGTCTTCGCTAGGATAACGGTTTAAGGCAATAAGTAGATAAGTATCACCATTCTCATCAGTACCTAACAGTTTGAACCTCTTTTTCAATACTACATTGCCATCGGTATCATAAGAAGATATATTTGAATCTATATAATCCAAAATACCCAGGAGTATATGGGGGTTTTTACCATGACGATTCCTCATGTCGTTTTTCCTAACAACTTCAGTTATTAGGTTTTTAACTCTTCTTTAGCCATACGTTTGATTAGTTAGCATATTCAAAAAAGCCACCCCCACTAACCTTAAAGTATGAACCTCTATTGATAGGAGGTAGAGGGGGGGTCGGGTTCTTTGGGAACCTTCAGAGTGTAATCGGCATTTTCTAGAAGCACAGAAATATCTTTTATTGGAGTAATTACCTCTGGGGGAGTATTTCCCTCTAAGAGGCAATCCTGTACTTCAAATTGGTATACCTTTTCCATTAACCCGTTATCCAAATCCGGCATGTTATAAAAATTAACTATCCGGAGGAATATATTCCCCGTGAATAAAAACTTGGGCTCATCATGGGGTTTTAGGTAGCCTCTTTGAGGAACTGCCCAGAACATAATCTGATGCAACAATCTCATGTGTTCTGCAGAGTGTGCACACAGCCGTATGTTCATGTATTGTGATAGGGTTTCAAAGGCTACTTCTGTTGCAGTGTAGCCTATGCCCTCTTCTTTCTCGATTACCTGTTTCGGTAGTCCGATATCTCCCGGATAAAATCCCTCTGAATCAACTACGATACGAGGGGTTTCTTTAATACCTCGGGAGTGGTTATTACCCACTCCAAATATACCGACGTAGAAACCCTTATCATTGGTAATCTTTTTGAGGTCTTCCTGGAAGCGTTTTGCATTCGCTTCACTTGTTGGGAGATAGTCTTCTGGGTTTATAGTGTAGCCCAACTTTATAGCCATGTTTAATAAGGCCACGTATATGGACCTCTCTATAATTTCCTGAGAATTTACCATTTTACTTGATTGGGTCTTACACCATACTTTTGAAGTTCTTTACGTATCTCCGTTAGGATAAGTTGCTTGAGCTTATTCTTACCACCAGCGGCTTTGAGAGATGGTGCCCACACGGGCCTGGGGGGAATCATATCATCATTGGAACCGAATTCCAACATTATGGCTAGTTGGTCCATAGTTAGCTTCTTCTGTGAAGAGCGTCTGGTTCCAATGGGTAATCCTATTAGAACCCTCGATTTATATATAAACAACCCAACTGACCTGGAATACAGGCCAGTCAGGTTATAGATTGGGTGTTGTCCATACCTTTCGATGGTTGAAGGAGCCAATGGTTGCCATGTTACTCCTCCACCTACTGGTGGTATTCCCAAAGTTAGTGACTTCTTTACGATTGCAAGGAGGTTGCGTGAGAATTTACTCACGGCTTTATCATATCCCCTCTGCATACTTGGCCCAAGGTTACTGACTAAGGATTCTACCTTTTGCCATTCACCATTGAGCTTTACCTGAAGAACAAGGTCAGATACTTTGGGAAGTGTGATATTAACCTTCCTTGACATTTGTTAAAAATGTTTACCGTAAAAAGCTTTCAGTTCTGTATATGCAGTTCTGATTACACCATCCTTGTGATAATGGAACTCACCGGCATATCCTTCTACTCCCCCGAGTTTGTTTGCCCATTTTTCTGTCCAAAAGTCGTAGTAGTTATTAGCACTGTTGTGGAACAAGCAGTGCAAGCCACTACATAGGCCAACCGTTGGTAGATATAATGGACCCAAAATTCGGGATTGTATACAATGGCCAAACTCGTGGTCATATACCGGTTCTTTTAATCCGGATTTCTCTGAAAGGAAGATGTAGTTTCCTAAACTTACACCGCCATTCATTGTGGGAGCCACATAGAAAGCAGTGTTTCTTTGTTTAAGGGTTCTTTTCTCACCTTTTAGAACTATCCGGTATATAAGTCCGGCAAAGTTTTGGGGTAATTGCCAAATATACAAAAAGATATGTACCAGAGTATGCAAGAACTTGCCCAACTTAATTTGTTCTTTTAGGATACTAGACATTGCCTATTTCTCCTTTGAGTCAGCCTTTGCTTTTATCTTGAGATAATGTGCAAAGTACCCAGCAATGAAATATGCTATCGGGTATATGATGAGCAGGAATGCTACCAGCCCATTATCCAGCCATCGCCAGATACAAGAGAAAATTATTACTGATACAATAAGCAGGCCGATATATAACCAGCCAAGTTTTGAGATTTTCATGTGGTATGTAGTTTATTTATACCAAACTTCGGTTATATAAATGTGACTTGTAATGTTGTTTACTATACGAGTTTGACTTAGACTTGTATTGTCTAGTTGATGACAATACAGAGTATACACCCTGTAACCTGAAATGGGTGATTGCTCCGCGGAGGAGTTCTCACGGTGTAATACTGTCCTTGATACGGATCTAAAGTATGGAGTTATATTATATTTGCATATAAAACATGCAGTAGGGCTTTTCCTATCAAACAAATCACCATTGACAGTTACCGTTGGATTAGTACTACCATTATACCAAACGCTTGAGCTACCCCCGAGAGTTAAAGTCCCTGAAGAAAGAGTACTATATGTCATAGGAGTCCGGTAAGCCTCACCTAGGTGTATCTTAGATCCCTTAGATATAATGTAGCTTATAATTTGGTCATCGGTAGCCTGTGCACCTAAGCTAGAGAAGTTAGCTTTATAAATGATATACAACGTACGTGTCTCTATTTCGAAGTAGAAAGCCGTTAATAAGTCCCCTTGAACATGCCCATCCCACCACATCATACCTACTCCAGAAGCCTTACCAAAGGTCTTAATGGTGTTGTTACCAGTCATCCACTGTAACTTCCTCAGAGCATCTATCAGAGTATCCCCATTAATAATGTAAGGGTATTGGACATCAGCATACTTAGTAATATCCGACCAACCCGATATTTTTAAGTCAGCTACACTTACGATGCCACTCAATTTAATGGCCTTACCGGCTTTTATAGCAGCTATCCACTGATCATCAGTTTGCTCTGAAGGATTGCTTATTGTCCAACTGTTCCTAATGTACACTTGTTCACCGGCGGTATCAAACAGAATACCATAACAAGTAGTACCCGACCAGGATACAAATCCGGGAGTAGACCCATTATTACCGAGTATCTTTACTTTTGCAGAACCCACCAACTGATACAGAGCTTGGAATGCCTGAAGTATGGTGGAGCTTGAATTTATACTCGGAGCTCCTTTACCGAGAGGGGTGAACCCTGTTAAGGCTGCAGACATAGCCTTGAAAAGATTAGCTATCTTCCGCAGAGTAGTTTTCTGTGTGGCTGATATCTGAATTTGTTCAGTACCGGCTGGGGTTACCTCAGTAAACTGAGAACTACCAATCTCATGAAATTCTGCCATATCTTATTCCTCTTTTAATTATATTTTCTCGTCTTCTAAAGTTTTCATGTAACCACCAAGCTGTGTCCTTAGGTACTTAGCTTCGTCTATTTTGTAACCTGCCTTCTTGTCATCGTAGATAGATACTACACCTTTGAACATAGCAACTATCAAGCTATCAGTTCTTTGAACTACTGTTAGGTAAGCTTCCGCCTGTTGTGCAGTACCTACATTTACAGCTGTGGTCCTGAATACCAGTGTTTTCCTTCTTTCTACTCCGGTTAGGTTTGTATCAGAAGTTATAAGGGATTCAGAGCTTCCTTCTATCCCAGTGTAATCAATGTAAAAGCTATCACCGGAACCATCATTCCAAGGTATAGTAATTTTTGCCATACATTAAAGGTTAAATTTAGGGATATAGCAGAGATATCCCACCCTGCTATACCAAGACTCCTTAGCCCTATGCTTTTATTGGAGTAACCGTAAAGGTAGTGTTGGTGTCCACAGTGACCTGAACTACCGAACCATTCTGAGGCACATCGATGTTGGTCGGTTCAACTTCGATGAATGGATCACCAGCTGTCTGGGTCAGAGTGGCCGTTGCCTTCTGACCACCGTTTGCCATTGCAATAATCTGCTGTGTACGGGCTTGGATGGTTTCATTCCCTGCTGCAGTCAGAGTTAAACTGAACTTGTACTTTGCTTTTGCACCCGGGTCACCCGAGATAGCAGTACCGCTTGTAGCTCCGACTCCGTTTGCAGTGAACTTGATTGCGTCGAGACTGGCACCGATGATATCTCCACTACCTTTCGAGAAGGTAATCTTCTGGGAGTTGGACGTACCAGTTAAGGTAATAGTACCACCAGTCTTGTCTACCGCAGGACTCTTGTTATCGAACCCGATGAACTCATCTGCGGGGAGATGGTTTGCTACGAACTTTTTCTTCTCAACAACACCAACACCTTCTACTTCGAAGCTAGCAATTTGAACTACACGGTTACCACGGTTAGCGGTTTCGGCTTTTACCTGGAGAGTAGTATCACCAGAACCTGTCGACGGACTGACAACTATACCGTTCTGTCTTACTTCGGCCATTTTTTTTTTTATTATTTGGGTTTCACTTTGAAAGTCGTATTGGTCTTTACTGTGGTTTCATCCTCGTAATGATTTATTTCACTCAGTTCAAGAATGTATTTGGTCAGCTCTACGTACTTATCGATGTTCTCCATATAGGAGAGTATCCTTTTCGTTTCCTCCGGAGTTTCTCTCTTCAGTACAACAAAGAAGAGCAAAGCCTCATCATGTGCCTGAGCAACCTGAGTATCACCGGTTGGAGAATATACTTTACCATTGATTACAAACTTATCCTGAGCCCAGTCAAAGTTCCAATATCCCTCTTCGGTTATATGTCCATTCTCTTCCAGTGACCTTTTGGTTACGTATAACACGATATTGATACCGTCCAGTTCACCCGAGACGGTCTCTTTTAATGAAGGCCATGTTCTTATATAGTTATACTGGATTAAGCCATCCAGAAAATACGGTTCGTAGTTATTACCAACATCTTCACCGTAAGACAGAATCTGGTCAAATCTCTTTAACCAGATTAGAGGTTGTTTTCCTGCATCCACTTCAACAAAGTCATTTACAATGGCCTTGTATCTGTCCCATACTCCTTTTGTAATTCTTTTCCTCCGTGCCATACCCTACTTCTTTACGAGGAAGCCTGGGTCTGGGCCATCGAGTGGTCCTGGCCTCCGGTGGTTAACTACTTTGGGAACTACTACCTTCTTCACCGTACGGCAAATGGGTAGATAGATGGAAAGTCTTTCAGCAAGCATACATAGGTTTTGTTTGAGTATATCAATAACTCCGCCGGGTTGCATTGCTTTAATAACATTGGATGAGGTTTTAGATTCAGAGTCGGTATCGTTGAAGAATTCTACCTCAGTTGGACCTGTTTGTATTCGTTTAACCTCACCTGAACCTTGGCTTGACTCTGAGGGTTCGGATTCAGAACTTGAGGATGAGTTACTCTCCTTAACGGATTCTGCAGTAGCACCAACCATTAATGAAATCTGTACAACCATGAAATCATAGGCTGCCAATTCCATAATTAGCTGGTTTTCTAGAGCTTCATAATACAACTCATTATTAAATTCCTCTATGGGTACTTCGTGATTTACTAGCGGCTGAATATACAGCTGCCATTTTTCAATAAACTGTTGCTTCTCTTGAAGAGAGAGTTTACCGAAGATATCCTCAGGGATATAAGTATCAATCAGCTCATAGATACTGCCAGGCAACTGGGTATTTACCTTATCACTAACTCCAATGACTCTTGACTTGGAAAGGTTAGCTCCGCCTACGTTGTTGGTTATGGTTACCTTGACAACGTAGTCACCAGGAGTTTCATAAAGATGGGAAGCAGTTACCACACCTACATGTGATTCTGTCTTCCCATCACCAAATGTCCACGTTACTGTAAAGTCATGGGGTAGTTCATCAGCGAATGCCCTGAACCTTGCATTGAGTCCAACTATGGTAGATAAGAAATCTACCGTCTCCATAGCTTACTCGTCGTCTTCGTCCTTCAGCTCATCGAGGATAGCATTCACCAGGTCGAGTTTGGTATCACCCTCTTCGGGCTCAATCTCCAGGGAGATGGCCAGGGCCTTCAGCTCTTCCGTGTTGAACTGCTCCTTGATTTTCTCTGGAGCCTCTTCTGCCTCAGCGAGGTCTTCGAACTTCTTCTTAACGGCTTCCAGGTCTACCTCCTTCTTAGGAGCAGTGGGATTAACCTTTGCACCACCGGCCTTGAACTCGTCTGCCTTAGCTTCCTGAAGGTAACCGTTTGCAATAGCTGCTTTGATTACTCGAGTGTTGAACTGTTTTTCGGTTATCTCCACAACTTCGTTACGGAGAACCTTAATCTTGGAAGCCTGGTCGTAGAAGATACTGGCCTTCGGATTAAGTTTTATGTACTTGGGACTTGCCATAATTAAATTGATTAAAGGGAGCGGTGTAATACCGCTCCCAGATTTGAGTTGTGAAGGTTACTCGATGATACCAGTCAGGTAGTTGTCTACGTTCATGTAGTCAGGGAATCCATTAGTTGAGAAGTCATTCGTGGCATCGATGAGGATAGAAGCATCCTGGTACATCTTCGAGAAACCGGTCGTCAGCGAAGCATAGATAGCCTCGGTCTGGTTCGATACGATTCGCTCCGACTCCAGCATGAGCTGTTTTGCAGTCAGCTTAATCATGGCAGCTGCCGGGTCTACGAGCATAACCTCGTTTGCCGGAGTTCCGCCATGAATGTAGAAGTCTGCCGAGTTGGGAACCGGGGTCTTCAGATTCAGGCGGGCATCGGTAGTACCCGACGAACGCAGCTTGAACTCCGGAAGGTCGAGAAGGTCGAGTGCCTGCTCTTCGCCGCCGATAATGGTACGGAACTGACGGCCCATACGGGATGCCCGAATCCATACCCGGAGGAGGTCACGATACTGGATTCCCTTTGCAGTATCGCCTACGCCGATAGCCGGGGCCGACTCGGAACCGTCCAGTTTGTTACCCTTGACGAGGACATCCATTGCCAGTGCATCCATGGCATAACCCAGCTGAACGCCGAAGTCACGGAGGAAGATAGCCATGACGTCCATCGATACGTAGCTACGTACCTCGTCGGTAACCTTGAAACCCTTGCCGATTTTGAAGAGGTTGACCGACTTCTGGCCGAAGGATACGGTACCCAGAGGAATGGTCTCAGCCTCGTTCACCCGGGCAGGGTTGGCGTCGGACATGTTGACGAGCGGCATGATAGCGGTCAGCCCGTTGATAGGCTGGTCGGAAGCTATGATGTTGGGATAGAACGGAGCCTCTCGCATACCCAGGTAGATTGCCTCACGGACGATCTCCGGCACGAGCCAGCGCAGTTCGGGATTCGGCATCGAGTAGATGTTCTCCATCGTGTCGACTTTGGGATTGAATCCCACGGCCTTGAAGTAGTCCTCCTGAGTTATGCCGTATTTCTCCTGGAGCATATCTCCCAAATGAATGTCCACCGGGAGACTCTTGTTGCTTCCCTGTCGGAAGCCATCCATGTTCTTTACGATTTCGGGAAGCTCCTTTAAGTACTGCTCCCGAGTTAAAGTTTTTTCTGCCATATTGAATTTATGTTTTTTCAATTATTTTACCAGAATCTGTACCAGGTCGTCCATCTCAGCCACGTTGATGGCAATGAACTTGGTTTCAGCACCACTTTCCGAAGGTGAGAAGTTGGGATACGTACCACTGGCATCCAGAGTACCGTCAGTCTGGACATATCCAGTATTTGGAATATTAGCCCCTGCGATACCGTGAATAACGGCAAATCCTTCCATCATTACGGTTACTTCTACCCCAGCTGCCGTTGCAGGGTATGCAGGGTACTTGCTGTAGTTAACAGCGATACCGAGGTATACTTCACTTTCAACTCCGGTATACGGAGAGATGGTACCATCAGGGTTGAGTTTTACCGGCTGACCCTGAACGATGGTGTCACCGTCCTTTACCGGAAATGCCTGATGAAGCTTGTGCGATTCGCTTTTGTAAATCACAGCCTGTGGGGTTCGTCCACCCACTTTGTGTAAGTCTGCCATAATTTAATTTAATGTTTAAGTTACTCTTCAGTTTTATTTCTTGATTTCGCCCCGGAGTTTCCGGTCTGCCAGAGTCTGAGCTACGTCACGAGTGGACTTGGGAGCCTGGTTCTTCTCCTCGTCCTCTTCGGGATTGATAGAAGAAGCACGGCCCACGTCATGAGAGCCGCAGTGGTTGCAGTGCATCGGGAATTTCTCTTCCAGCTGGGCGTCATATGTCTTACGCAGAGCCTTGAGAGTTTCCATCGTAGTTCCCTCATTCTCCAGAAGTGCCAGGATGTTCGAGTCTACGTTCTCTTCTCCGGAAACTTTTTTGTAGGCTGCCACAGTTTCCTCACGGAAACTCTGGATGTGGCCATCCCAGTTTTCTTTTGCCTCCTTGTACGATTTGAGGTCTTTCTCGAGATTGGTCTTCTCTTCCGTGAGAGTCTGAATCTCCTTGTTCTTTGCCTCGACTGCCTCAGCAAAGTCCTTGTTCTGCTGTACCAGAGTCTTAATCTGGGAAAGAGCCAGCTCGGTCGAAACTTCCTGACCTTCGGAAAGGGTCAAGAGATTTTCACCAAAGAGACTAGTCAGCATCTGCTGCAATTCTTTGTCCATGTTTGTTTTATTATTTTGGTTATTGTGGTTACCCTTTCCGGCACCCTTTTCATTATTAGATTGGGTGGTATTGTACTTTATCTCTTTTTCTGAAAGAACCTTGAAGTCGAAGAGAGATACCCGCTTTGCTGGGTTGTTAGCCTCAGCAGCCTTGTCCTCAGAGAAAAAATAGTACTGACTTCCTGCATAAGCAGGGCTGTTTAACTTACCACTCTTGATAAGTTGAGCAAATGGGTCTGCTCCGTGCCATACCAAAGAAGTCTCTTTGTAGGAGATAATCTTTGTAACAACCCTACGAATGAGTTCTCCGTTTTCAGTGTAAGTTCCGAGTTTGGAATAGAACTCCAACATATCCTCGAAGGTATGAGAAGGTTCCCATGAAAACTCAACTGTAACCGAATTGGAGTGGATAGATGGTGGGTCCATTTGAATACCACGAGCAATGCGAGGATTTGATAACCCATCGATTTTCATGATACCGTTTATACCTGCCGGAATAATTATTCCGGTTTTTTCATCCTTGTAGGCTTCCTGCCATTCTACAGATTTAACTGCACCAATAGCATTGGCTACATCAGTCTCATGGTCAAGGTTTACTGACTGACCCACAAGCAAAGGCATAGATTCCTTCAGAATATCTGCCGGAAACTCGGTTGGGTTATACTTCTTTGCCACGATTGCGGCAGAAAGCATTCTGAACATCGGCTCTATAAAGTCACTGTCCTTTGGCTTTAACATTTCTGGAGTTACATTTGGCATGAACTGGTTGACATTCAGAGTGCCTCCCCACATACCAAATCTTTCCAGGGACTTCTTAGGGTCTTCACTGAAGTTGCCAGTGCCCTTGTAGAAGTTTTCAGAAAGAGAGTGAGCATCTATAACTATCTCGGGTACATCAGATACCATCAAGCTATGAGCTGCACTTAACACCATCACATCGGTGTTCTGTTGTCCCATTGGCATAATTATCTTGGTTTACTGTCTTGATCTCCTCGTTTAGGATTTGGATTATTCTTATCTCGGGTTCTACGGTCGGACTTATCCTTATCATCTTCCCGTTTCTTTTTCTTCTTACCAGTGGTAGTATCACCCGTACCTGAATCATCATCGGCTTCAACGGGTTCTCGAGGTTCGGGTTGGTCAGGGGCCTCATAACCCATATCACGAGCAAACTGGTCCTGACTGATTATACCCTGATTATAAAGGGTTACATTCACCCGAGCACGGTACTCACGAGCCTGTTGTAACTTGATATCATCAGAAACAGTAGAAGTCCCGAATTGAATTGTTATTCCCTTATTATTGAACCCAGCCAGGCGCAGTTCTAGAGAATAAAAGAACTCCAGTACAAAGATTACAAGGGTTTGTATATTCTTTAACTGAGATATCATCTTTGACAGCTGTATACCAGCTCCACCCTCAGTACCAGATTGTGATGCAGAAACCCCTATGATAGAACCATTTACTCCCAATCCATTAGCAACAGATTGCTGATTCATGTTCCAAGGGAGGTTAATGTTCTGCATAGAAGCCGAGGTAGACTTCAAATCAAATTCGTGGTCATCGATATAACCAACTACAACTCCATCAGACATACCCCCAACAATGTTGGTTTTCATCTTTCGGAGCGTACTGTTCAGACGTTCTTGGTAAGTTTTTTCACTTTCACCAGCAGTACGAGGAGGTTTAGCCATCTTTGCTTCCAAGAATCCAACCATACCCATGATTTCCATGATATGTTTGAAATTCTTCCTCATAGTATGCTGACCAGCAATGGAGTCCAGAGCAGACATGAAAGGAGGTACTCCGTACGGTTCGTCAGTATCGTTGTACATCCCAACATAACAGTAGGTCTCGGTATTCAATTTGATAAATGAATCTTTAAGACCGTCTACTATACGTGGATTCCTTTGATATGGATGATATACTCCATTATTTTCTCTCTTAAACCTGATAGTCTCGGGCTTAATGAAAAGAATGGTTTCCAATCCAGAAAGTTTCTTGTTTGGTACTCCCTCTGCAGATATTGCACCACTAATCAATAGTTGAACAATGAACTTGTTTACCAACCCGTCTATACCTGCGGTATACCTCGACCACCTCTTTGTAACTTTCTTTAGATGTTCCCTCATCTTGGTAGACTCCTCAGCCGTGTTATTTGGGAAGTCAATGGTATGACCAGTATTGGACAGCTTGAACATGTCCTGTAGTGCAATACTTACATCCGGGTTTATTTTGTATAAGTCCCGAATGATAGGTATTAGTTCAGTTCTGAACGTTGGGGTAACTAAGTTCGTCATGCCATTAAGAGTGGTAATGAGTTCAGAGTTCCCCACACCATCATCTGGTTGAGAAACCCTGCCAGGACTTATTGAACCCTTTCCTTCATCTTTGTTCTTTGATTCTACAGGCTTTGACCTTAAGAACCACCTGATAGGATTAAGTTTCATGTTATATAAGATTGTTTATGGTCTACTGTGGAATCACTACAGTGTTAGATGCACTGTGACATCTGATATGGTTAGTGATAGCCTTTCCAAAAATAGCGTCATCTGAATATGTCTCACCTTCCAAGTCAAGGTCCATAGAAGAGTTGTTCATCCTGTGCTTACCCCGAGCAATAGGTCTTCCTGCACCATCATATATGAATGTGTAAGCTTCTTGTACAAAGAATGGGTCTTTCACGATTACGTTTTCTTCCCGTATATCCTTCTCCAAGTTCTCAATGATGACAGACCTATTTTTGGTTGTGGTCAACCAACCAGGGAACTTATCTTCTTCAGGTCTATTATTACGTTTCTTCCTAAGAAGCTTAGTATAGAAGTAAAGGTTTGGATAACCCTCATCCTGAAGTATGGTTGTCACCGTCATACCAACGTCATTGGTCTCAGGAGCTAACTTAGCAAAGTTATACTTCTCTCCGATATCACCAAGTAAGCGGGCATATTTGTTCAAGGGTATTCTGCCCTTGTATACTGCAGCTTCTTCTCCATCTCTATCCATACAGGTGAAAGCAGAGTAGTCAGTACCTCGTCCAGTAGCACAGTCTCCACCAATGAAGTATTCCTTATTTGGGTCTGGCTCATTGAACTCCTTGTATTGGCCTTTCAGACGAGTGTTGATAACTGGATAGTCGAATAAACATTCCTCAATAGCTTTGATGTCAGCTAAATCGAATACCGTGTTACCAGATGATAAGAAGTCACCATCTATCTCCTGAGCAGTTCTTTTAGGACCAAGTGCAGCAGACATCTCTTCATACCACTTCTCATCTCTGTCTGGGTGCATCTGCCAATACAAACGTATGGGGTTGAATGGATTACCTCCAGATATAGCATCTACCCAAGTACTGTGGAAGAAGTTACCTACACCATAAGGGGTGTTATGAGACACGTAGTCTTCATTAATGAGGTAAGATTCATCGTGTTCAACGCAAATATCGTAAATGGTATCGTAATACTTTCTAACTACTTTAAGCTTAGAAAGATAGATACTTGTACACCTTTTACCAGATACAATGCGTTGAATATAAGGTTTGTTCAGCTTAATTCCGAACTTATATTCAACCTCCTTAGATATCTTATCTAACACTCCATAATAGTAACCAAGCTCTTGATAACGATATCTTATGTAAGCTACTACTCTTAAGTCGTAGTTGAATCCACATTTCAGCTTATACCCAAGCTTCATGCCATAAGAGTATTTTGCAGCTTTTTGACTGTTCTCAGCTACTGTAACTATCTGGAGATTGGTTACATAGTTGTCTGAAGGATTGTTGTTAATGTGGTCAACTACATATCCTTCTGGAATTTCTCCTAAGAATACTTTAGCTACTAAGTTATGGACACATATCTTTTTCTTTTGACCTTGGTTCCATAATCTTATATTTAGATAGTTCTCTCGATTATTACAAGGTCTTGGTAACTTCTCTACCCTCGTCCCATTCTTTACAATGAAGATTCTTCCCCAGTTAGAAACTTCATAGTTTGGATAACCAGGTATTGGTTTGCATATCTCCTTCTTAGGTTTGATAGTTACTGGATTCTGCTCCAGACCACTTATACCAGTATGATAGAAGATAGCAGGTATATCTCGTTTGATTATCTCTGAAACAGGTAACCAACCTTCAAGAGTATACAACTTATGTTTTGGAGTACATTTAATAACCCTACCTTGCTCATTGTGAACTTCCCAAGTTTTAAGTACACCCTTATTTACAGAACCAAGTACTCTCTGCCACTTTCCAGTATGTGATAATACTCTCAGTCCAAGATGTGATATGTCCATCTTACCAAGAGTTTTGGGACAAATAGAATCAACCCTAAAAGGACCATCCTTGCCAATAATCTGGGTATCTCCCGTAATACAAGAGTTTACTATAGCAGCACCACCGGTTGATAGAGTAGGGAAAGCTGAGGCCCAAATAGTTGAAGCCCACCTAACAATAGCTGCCTCATCAATCACTAATAACGACAAAGATTCAGAACGACCAGCTTGGTCAGAAGTTGGTATAGATTCAATAACTGAACCGTTTGCAAACTCTATAGTTGATACAGAACCAAACTCTCCTGCACGACCATTTATAATTGGCTCTTGCAGATATGAAGGAAGGTTCTTGTACATGAACTTAATCTTCTTCAGTACCTTCTTTGCTACGGTGTCCTTGATTGAGATAATATTTATCTTCTTGTTAGGATGATACATTGCTAACCAAAGACAGTAGAGAGAGATTAGCTCAGTAATACCAGCCTGACGGAACTTTAGGATGATATTGAACCTATTGAGCATGAATTGGTAAAGAACTGCCTTCTGAAAAGGATAGAGAAAGAACTTTACCATACCCAATACGGGGTTAATCACGTAGCAGAAAGTAGAGAAGAAGAACGGGTCTTTCATCACCCGAACCAAGGTCTTAAGTTGTTCGGGTGTAAGACTTGCATCTTCAACTAAGGTCTTTTTTCTTGCCATGTTAGAAATTGTATGAAATTCTTAGGTATGGGTCGAGACCTAAATTGTCCCGAAGTTTGGGATAATAGTTGATATTCAACCCAGCCTCATAATTAAATTTACTGGTATTGTACTTCAGGCCTAAATCTAAATCATGGAAGTTATGTACTGGTCGTAAGGTATATTGAATCACTGGATTGAATCTTTTAAGGAAAGGTGTTTTCTTATAGGTTAATTTTCCATCCAGGTAATTATACTGATATCGAGAATAGTTGACTGTATATTCTTCTGTAGCTGATCTACAGTCTGTATTGAATGTAGTGATAGATAGCTTATCTCGATTTGAAAGTATCTGCAATAACTTAGGAGCCTTTGGGTAGTTAGTTAGGAATAACTCATTGTATTCAATCTTGGTTGAATCTTTCTGAATGATAGTAACTACTCTATCAACATATTCTATTCGTTCAATGGGAACAGAATCAACCCGATATAGGAACACCATTCGGGGTAATTGAATCTTATGGAATTCAACTTTGGGTACAAATGGATTATTAACCACAACAGTATCAACCCGACGAGAAGAATTTTTAAGGTACTGACTTAATTCATAATTTCGGTTCCATAACCAGAATATTGTTAATGCCATAAATATGAAGGCAGAGGTTAGGATTACATTTTTCATGGTTCAGGGTTTATGAAAACAATTAGGGGGGGATTATAGGGGGGGTTAAAGAAAGTAAATCTTAAAACTAATACTTAAAAGTTAAGTACTCCAGCAAGCTGGAGGTTATTTTCGTATTTTTCTAAAGAAAAATACTCAATAACTGCGCATATACGTACGCGATAGGGGATATTCATTTTGATATTAGACCAGCCTTTTGTAAACAGGATTTTAACCACAATGAATTCTCATATACGGCACCCTTAGTTAGGGTATTTCTCCCTTTATTCAACCAATAAGTCGGATTAGCATTGTCAAAATATACCTTGAATGATTTAGGAAAACCCATAATCACCCTATATTCATCAAGTCCCATTATTCTACCGTGGGGATTAAATTGCCTTGATGAAGGTCTTACGGTTAATGGGTAGCTCTTTTTCTTATTTCGATATACTCCAGGAAGAGTATTCATCTTTTGAGTTCTCATGGGCCATTTGTAATCATTTTTGAACTCAGTTTTCCATAGCTTTCTCACTTGAGCTACTGTCAAAGTAGTTTTTGACTTATCCGCATAATGATACATGGCCAATTTTTTATCGTCAGCTTCTCTATAGTTTATGTCTCTCCTTACTCCTTTCTTCAGTTGACACAGATTTTTGGGTTTAGTAACTCTAAAAGTATTATCAAAGATCTGAGGATTGATCTTGGAGTCTCTCCTTACTCCTATCAATACCATACGTTTCCTACTTTGTTGGGAATTACCGAATACCGAAACGGAGTGACAGTGAACTATAAATTTATAATCGGGTAAATTATGCTCCCATTCCCCGATAGGAATAAAATCTAGAAGCTTAGGGAGGTTCTCAAGCATAAATATTGCCGGTTTGAACTTCTTAACACTAGAAAGATATAGATTAAGAGTAACATCTTCCCGGGGTTTGCCCAGGGATTTTTTCCTGGAATATGAGAATACCGAGCTATGACCACATGAGGGAGAACCGAGTATTAGGTCAATTTGGGTGTTTTTGACCTCTTCAAGGCTCCTTACAAACGGTATATTGCCAAAATTGAGCTTCCATTGCTCTTCTTTTTTGGAATGAAATACTGCTCTTGGCTCTACATTGGCTATAAGATGTTCCTTAAACTCAAAAAGAAGCGCTCCTTGGGCTCCACAGATACCTAAGACATTCATTGAAAATAGAATTTTATAATATATACCGGAAGGTCTTGCAAAGACTACTTTAATATGCAAATTTAATATCTTAATAGGCAAATTTAATATCAAAACTACATGAAAGTTGGTGATTTATTACTGGTAACAGGTCCTGCCTTCTTTGAAAAGACAGCGATTAAGGAGAGAAAAAATGGAATTTACACCCTTGAGAATGGTATCAAGATGGATAGAACTCTTTATCCTCTCAATTCGAAGTACAAAATCGAGGTTTTCAACGAAGAAAAATACAAAACTATGGTAGCACAGAGAAATTTGAACCGAGATATTGAGAAATTGGCCTCTATCAATAAGAAAGGGATAGAAAATCCTGACCTAATCAGATATGCAGCTACCAAAATAAGCCGTATTATCGAAAAACTGGAGAAAAAATGATACGTTTCTTGATACATTGGTTTACAATCAGAGTTATCGGTTACTCTGCTTATTGTGGGGGACTAACTTGGAAAGCTCTAAAAGGAGTGAATAAAGAGTATGAAGGTAATGAATCTTGGTCCAAGGGTAAGAAAGAAGCCATACAAACACTCATAATTTGCATCACCTGCTTAATCATTATATCATGTATAATACGCTAACAGCTACTCCCCCGACTTGGTTGGGTTATACCATACTCATAATGTATGTTTTAGGGTTTATTTTTTGTATCTTCCTGATAAGTGTAATCAAGGAAACTCCATTAAGGAAAGCCAGTAATCCAGTAAGGTATGGAGTTTTATTCCTTATTTGGGCGGTAAGCCCGGCAGTAGTAACCGGGCTGTTTATATTAACATTCAACGTACTATTCAGAAATGGCAAGAAGACAAATCAACACTGAGATAATTCTCCCGAGGGTTAGTGACCAAGAGAAGAAAGAAATTCCCGTGTGGGATGCCTATATAGAGAAAGTAATACTGGACGGAGATATTCCAAGCTTGATAGTGGACAAAGTCTATGGAAAGATAAACCTCTTGATAAGGGGGTGTCCTCAGAAGTTTAGTGGTAAACTTAAAGGTAATATAGAAAATATCCTAACCGATACTGAGGTGGGTATTTACAAGAAATATGGTATAACCTACTCCAAGCTTAGAGTAAAGAGGGAAAACTACGATTTAGTAGTTACAACAAACCCTGACCAATCATTTGATATCTGGGGATCTTAATCACAATTATATGGCAGTAAAAGTTTATACACCGGGTCAGTTCTATGCAGCCGGTGGAGTAGTAGAAGAGATGTTCTACGAAGAAGTATGGAGAAGTACATTGAGAGCACCGAAACAATACATTAGGAAGAGGATAGGTTTTGTTTCTTCTCTCGAACAGGTAATCAAAAACATGAACAGTGAAGCCTGGAGAAAGTTACACTATATGAGGGCTAAGGTGAGAGGGGTTGATTATACATTAGTACATGACCCGGAGAATAAGGATTATCCATATCTATTTGTAGAGACCAAGTTCTACCTGAAACAGAGAGCAAAGATTCAAGAACCAGACCAGAAATAATCATTACATTCACACAGTTAAGGGCAGGAAATTTCCTGCCCTTTTCTTTTAGTCTACATAGTGGCTGCCATTTGGAACTCCTGGTCACCGTCTTGGTAACATATTATCTTGACTAATTTTTGGGTACCTTCATCATTTAAGAATAAGACATTGTTAGGTAAGTATAAATTAACACCCTCTACCTCCATATTCACAAATACGTCTGGTATGATAATCAGAAAATTATTATTGTGTGCTTGGTTCAAACACTTTAGCTTTACCCCATCAATATGGCCGTACATAAAGGTCATAGGCAATACTAGAGGTAACTACTGAATTAGAAACAACAATCAAAACCTCCTTGATTGTTGTTCTTAATAACTAACTCTACTAACTTCATATCATCTTCTTCAATTATAGGTATATTACCCGAGTGAAACATAAGGAAACTCATAGCTATATGGTTTATGGATTAAAAGTAAATTACTATGATTTACTTCCTTAATAGGAATAACAGGGCTTGTCCTTTCAATCTTAGGCAACACTTCTAGAAAATATCTTCAAATATCGGGTGAGTTATTTATATTTGGAATATTTTGCATTCTGGTTTGATTTCTTATAATCGTCATTTTATTATAACCATGGAACAGATAGAGAAGGATAGGATTATCTTAGCTTGGATAGAATATGCCAAAGAATGCTGGGTATATGGTAAGGGTATGTGCAATGTCTTTAATAAAGCTGTGTTTATACATCCTGGTTTGAAAGATAACTTAGTCCTTATATTGAGGAAGATGGGCCATGATTTATGTATTTATGATGGAGAGGTAATGTATAGTTCAGATTGGTTAACTACTTTAATACCCGAGTTCAATTTTGATTTCTTGGGTGGTGATAAGAATACAGGGGTCTATAAGAACCTTAGTGATAACCTTTCTATCCATGATATTTATTGGGGGGATAGGTTTGATACTGAATCCAGGATTAAGGCCTTTGATAAATTGATTAAGGTTTATGAGGCAAAGGTGTATGGGAAGTCCTTATAATGGGAGCCTTAAAAATATCCTGGAAAAATTTTATGAAGGGCCTTTGGATGGGTTCTTCATTTTGTGTAGGGAGAGGGGGGTGATTAGGTAATGGATATATACCTATGTGGTATGGGCCTTCAGGAAGAGCTTATCACGAGGAGCCTAAGTGGGCTAGCAGTAAAAAGGGGCTACGGTGTCCCTATCGCAAAATTAAATTTTATTAAAAATAGGGGACAAATTTGTCCCCTATTCGATTTTATTTACTTGCTTTCTTTTTCATTCATTGCAAGTAGAAAATTTTTGATTGTGTCCGCTTTTTCTGTATTGGCATTTGCATCTACAATACAATTTACATTTATATATACTTGCTTTGCATATTCTTGCCATGCTTTTTTTAATGCTTTCCTTTTTTCAGTATTTTTGTTGCTTGCAATAAATTCAGCGATGAATGCATCCAATTTTTTACGCAGCTTCATCCGCAAATTTTTCTTTTCTTTGTCGGTTTTGCACTCTGCAAAAATTTCTTTTTTGTAGATGCTCTTTCTTTCGTTAGTCGAAAAAATTTCGTTGCCGATTGCTAAAATTTCATTTGCTTTCATAGTAGTAAAATTTTTAATTGGTTTAACTTTTATTAGTTCTTTTCTGTATTACAAATATACAACAAATATTTTCAATTACAAAATTTTAGACATAATTTTTGATTATATTTTTCTATATTAAAACAAGTTAAAATAATTTATTATTATTGCGAATTTGGGGTATGGGTTAGGGTAGGTTTAATGGTTAGTCGGTTATAGGGTTATTGTTGATGGGTATTATGGTTGGTATAAGGTCTGATTGAAATATGGCCTTAGCTGGCACCATTGGGTTACACTGACGGCCTCATAGGGTCTTCCCCTGATTCCGGGGTTGTCCGCAGGGATAGCCGTCCGCTATATAATTCTAGAGGATTAGTATTTATAAATAATATATTTTCCCAGTTAGTTAGATTGCATTTACTATGATATGCCTCTGGCATAGATATGACTGCCTTTTATTTGCATTCATATTCTGCATTTGTTATATTATGGTGCCACCCTTCGGTACCATGCTGTACCATGAAGGCCTATAAGCCAATATAAGCCAATATAAGCCAATATAAG
>ULUY01056693.1_pt1 | contig 71950 bp, 71 predicted proteins | sample 1959031 | NCBI WGS metagenome assembly ULUY01 (sample SAMEA4835774, study PRJEB28245) | human gut metagenome | biome: gut microbiome; material: fecal sample | place: Denmark | collected 2008
AAAGAATAAAAGAAGCGTCCCTTACGGGGCGCTTTTTTTATGGCCCGGATTCTCTGTACGTTCCGGAAAGGACAGGGAAACGGGAGAAGCAATTTCTTCTGTATAAGGCAAACAGGTGCCGCAGAATCAGGCACTGTTCCTGCAATTCTTCTTTACCGGACCGGAGGGGAAAACTGAGGGAAAGCAGGGACTCCGTTTGCGGGAAATGGGAGAGGCAGGACTTCGGACCGGGAACGTATTTTTCTCCTGGGGAAATGCATGGCATCCGGTCTGTGCGGCTTCGATGCCGGGGCCCGGCACCGGAAAGACGGACCGCTGCTGCGGAAGAGAGGCATTCTTCCGCCTTGCACGAATTTAATGTTTGCTATATAATGAGAGTGGTCAATTTTACTTCGAGGAGGAAGACATCATGCAGCTGATTGATTTATCGGATGTAGATTTCAATGCGGCACGATTTTTAATTTACTGGCTGATTGCAACGATTGTAGCAATCATTGTGGCGTACAGTCTGACTCCGGAACAGAAAGTAAAATGGTTCCGTCAGAGAAAAGGAAACGGCTTTATGGTACGCCGCGGTCCGCTGGGCAATTACAGTCTGCTCGGTGTACCTGTATCCAAGCAGGGCTTTGCGATTACAGCAGGGGTCTTCATCGGATCCGGCGTCATCTGGGCGGCCGCTATTTTCCTGATTCTGCCGATCTTCGGCTGGAATTTCTAATTACATAAGCATTCTTCACGTATGGCACAGGGGTGAAGAAGGAATCCTGTAAGATAGGACCTGGCATTGAAAAATGTCAGGTCTTTTTTTTAAAATATTTTTCATTGTTGTTCCCAATTTATTTTCAGGAGGTTTTTATGTCACACTGGGACAGAGTTTTTCAGGAGCTATTCAGCGGCGTGATGGCCATGTCGGATCCGACGATCTGGATCATGTTTGCCATCGGCGGTATTCTGATCTGGCTGGGGGTCAAGAAGGATTATGAACCGATGCTTCTTTTCCCGATGGGGATTGGCTGTATTCTTGCCAATATTCCCGGTCATTTCGCGGTTATTCCTACGGGCGGCGGTGAGCCGGGATTCCTTACGGTTCTCTATAATGCAGGGATTGCCAATGAACTTTTCCCGGTACTGATTTTCATTGCCGTAGGGGCTATGTGTGAATTTGATTCACTGATCCGGGCTCCTCATGTCATGCTTTATGCGGCAGCGGCGCATTTCGGGATTTTTGCAACGGTCATCCTGGCGGCTCTTCTGGGATTTCCCTTCAATGAAGCAGCATCCATCGGTATCATCGGGGCTGCAGACGGACCGACGACCATTTTCGTGGCAGAAAAATTTGCGCAGGAACTGCTGGCTCCTCTGACGGTAACGGCATTCTGCTATATGTCTCTTGTACCGATTATCCAGCCGCCGATTATCCGGCTTCTGACGACAAAGAAGGAACGGCGGATCCGTATGGCATACAAGGAGGAAAAACCGGTTTCCTGGACAGCAAAATTCCTGTTCCCGCTGATGGTTGTCCTCTTTGCAGGCATCCTGGCTCCGATTTCCGTACCGCTGATCGGCGCTCTGATGTTCGGGAATATCCTGAAGGTATCCGGCGTATGCGATTCCCTTTCCGATACAGCCCAGAATGAGCTGTCCAATCTGGTTACGCTTTTCCTGGGAATTACCGTAGGGGCTACTATGACGGCAGAAAACATCTTGACGCTGGATGTTTTGAAAATCCTGCTTCTCGGAGCCTGTGCCTTCGTATTTGATACGGTGGGCGGCGTACTTTTTGCGAAAGTGGCCAACCTTTTCCTGAAAAAGAAAATCAACCCCATGGTCGGTGCGTGCGGGATTTCCGCGTTCCCCATGTCGGGCCGTGTCATTGCGAAGATGGCTCTCAAGGAAGATCCTACAAACTATATTATTCAGCACGCGATGGGCGTGAATGTAGCCGGACAGGTTGCATCGGTTGTGGCAGGCGGTCTGGTGCTTGCATTGATTCCTGTATTTATGTAAGGAGGAAACTATGGTAGACAGTGTCGTTGCAGCAGTACAGCTGATGATTATTGCATATCCTTTACTGTTTCTGGTGATGGCCGTTTTTGCCGGCCTGACTTACCTGCTGAATAAGGCTTTCCCCGGGGAATGACATTTTACGGAAATGGCTTTTGCGGTATAATAGCTTTGTAAAATCATTCTCTGACAGGAGGTCAACATAACATGAAAGAAACATACAGCAGAACAAAGTCCGTATGGCAGCGTATGAATGAAGAGGAACGCAAAGCTGTCATGGATTACGGCGAAAGATATAAAGAATTCCTCGATACAGCCCGTACAGAACGGCTGGCCTGCAGTGAAATCATCCGCCGGGCGGAAGAAAAAGGCTTCAAGCCGATTGACAGCTTCACTTCCCTGCAGCCCGGGGACAAGGTGTATATGAACCAGCGGAATAAATCGGTGGTTCTGGCGGTCATCGGCAGACAGCCGGTTCATGAAGGACTGAAAATCGTCGGCTCTCACATCGATTCGCCCCGTCTGGATCTGAAGGCAAATCCGGTCCGGGAATCGGAAGGCATCGTTTATTTCCGCACCCATTACTACGGGGGCATCAAGAAATACCAGTGGACCACGATTCCGCTCGCTCTGATCGGCGTGATTTACCGCAAGGACGGAACGAAGGTGGAAATCAATGTGGGCATGAAGGAAGGAGATCCGATTTTCTACATCTCCGACCTGCTCATTCATATGGCACAGGATCAGATGAAGAAGACCCTGGCGGAAGGCATCACGGGAGAACAGCTCCAGGCCATTGCTTTCACCCATTCCGAAGAGGATCAGAAGCCGAAGGAAGCCTTCATGAAGTTCCTGAAAGAGACCTACGGCGTGGAGGAAGAAGACTTTGCAACAGCAGAGCTGGAGCTCGTACCGGCAGAAAAGAGCCGGGATGTAGGCTTTGACCGTTCTCTGATTGCTGCATACGGTCAGGATGACCGGGTCTGCTCCTATGCAAATCTGGAAGCCATTCTGACAGCGGAACCGGGAGAAAAGACCCAGGCGGCGCTGCTCACCGATAAGGAGGAAATCGGTTCCTACGGCAATACCGGCATGGAATCTTCCTATTTCGTGAAGTTTGTCATGCATCTTCTGTCTCTTCAGGGAGATAAGAGCCTCCTTGATTTCTATGAAACCATGGACCGGAGCGAAATGCTGTCTGCCGATGTCAATTCCTGCCTGGATCCGATGTTCCCCGAAGTTTCCGAAAAGGACAATGCGTCCCTGCTGGGCTACGGAATCAATCTGACGAAGTACGGCGGAGCCCGCGGCAAGGCAGGCAGCAATGATGCCAATGCGGAATTCCTGCAGAAGGTAAGGACGATCTTCAATGAAGCCGGTGTATGCTGGCAGATCGGCGAACTGGGCAAGGTGGATCAGGGCGGCGGCGGAACCATTGCGTTCATGATGGCCGACTGGGGTGCAGAAGTCGTGGATTGCGGAACATCCATGCTGTCCATGCACGCACCGTATGATCTGCTGTCCAAGGCGGACGCTTACGAAACCATGCTGGCTTACAAGGCATTCTTCGAAAGCCGGTAAGAAAACAGAAAAAGAGAAAGCAGAAGCTCTGTTTTTGATGAAGTCCCCGTTTGGGTTTTCCCGACGGGGATTTTTTGCGTCCGGAAGGACGGGACGGAGCGCGGATTTTGCCGGAGACTGCAGCGGCGGACAGACTGTCACGGTTAGAAATGTTGCGGCTGAGTCTGCATTTCGGAGAACAGCCCCGGAAACGGAAGTTTTCCCGGGATTTTCTCAGGATTTCATGATTCCTTCTTTCAGAAGAGGCTTGTTTTTCCTATGCTCCGTAGCCTTTCCTGCATATTTATGCTATACTATTAAATGTTTGCATGAAAGAGGAAGCCTGCGGGCTTTCAAAGAAGCATGGGAGGAGTTTGTATGGAAAAACGGAAGAAAGAAATCCGCCTGGAAGAAGTCGAAGCGGATAAGAAGGAGCTGGACCGAAAGGCACAGCAGATGCTGGAGGACAAGGATGCCGATGCGCGGATGCGCACCTATGACGGGTTCCTGGGCAAGGCGCTGATTGCCCTGCTCTGTGTATGGACGGCATTTCAGCTGTATTTTACGACCATCGGCGCGATCAGTGCGATAAACCTCAGGGCAATCCACTGCATGTTTCTGCTGCTGTTTACGTTCCTTCTGTTTCCGACGTATAAAAAGGAAAGAAGAAGGAGAAAGATTCCCCCTGTATGGGATATTTTCTTCATCATCGGTTCACTCGGTTCCTTCGGGTACCTGATTCTGAATTACACCCGGATTGCCATGTCGGGTGGGAGAATTTCCGATACGGAAGTTGTCATTGCTCTGGTGGCAGTGGTCTGTGTATTTGAAGCAGCGCGCCGTGCATCGGGAAATCTGGCCATCCTGGCAGCGGTTTTCCTGGCATATAACTGGTTCGGCGCTTACCTGCCGGGATACCTGGGGCATAACGGGTTCACGCTGAAGCGGGTGCTGATTACACAGTTCTGGGGCACCCAGGGGCTGCTCGGCACCGGGATCGGCGTATCGGCTACATATATTTTCCTTTTCGTTGTATTCGGCGCTTTCCTGAAGCACAGCGGATTTTCCAAATTCATCAATGATTTTTCCCTGACACTGGTGGGACGTACTTCCGGCGGTCCGGCCAAGGTGGCGGTCATCGCTTCCGGGCTGATGGGGATGATTAACGGTTCTGCCATTGCCAATGTAGCTACTACGGGTACGATCACCATTCCGCTGATGAAGCGGACCGGATATAAAAAGGAATTTGCCGGGGCAGTAGAGGCCGTAGCTTCTACGGGCGGTCAGTTCACCCCGCCGATCATGGGCGCTGTGGGCTTCGTCATGGCGGAATTCCTGAATCTGTCCTATACCTATGTAGCGCTGGCATCGGTGACACCGGCTCTCTTATACTACATGGGCCTTCTGCTGGCCGTTCATTTTGAAGCAAAGCGGCTCGGCCTTTCCGGCATTGCCAAGGAAAATATTCCCAATGCGATGGAGGTCCTGAAGAAGCAGGGCCATCTGGTGCTTCCCCTGATTTCCCTGATCGGGCTCATGTTCTGGGGCTTTACGCCTCTCTATGCGGCGGTCATTTCCATTTTCATCACCATCGGAGCGAGCTGGCTCCGTCCGGAAACGCGGATGACGCCGGACAAGATCCTGGCAGCCGTCGTGGAAGGCAGCAAGTCCGCCATTTCCGTCGGCGTATGCTGCGTCATCATCGGGATCATTATCGGTACGGTGACGCTGACCTCCATGGGTCTGAATATGGGCTATCTGATTCTGTCTGTGGTGCAGGGCAACAGCATTTATCTGGCAGGCTTCCTGGTTATGATCATGTCGGCCATCCTGGGGATGGGCGTTCCCGGTGTAGCAGCTTATGTTATCGTACAGGCGGTGGCCGTGCCGGTCCTGATCAAGGCGGGCGCCATGCCTCTCATTGCGCATCTTTTCTGCCTGATCTATGCCTGCCTGTCCAACATTACGCCGCCGGTAGCCATGTCGGCCTATGTGGCGTCGGGGATCGCCGGCTCGGATCAGACGAAGACCGGGCTCTGGGCAGTCCGTCTGGGACTGATCGGATTTATTATCCCCTTCTTTTTCCTGGACAATCCGGTGCTGCTAATCGGCGTTTCCAAGACTGCATCGTACTGGCAGACGGCATGGGCTGTCTTCACCGCCGGTGTGGGCACCTTTGCCCTTGTAGCAGGCCTGGAAGGATGGATTCTCCGGAAATGCACGATCATTGAAAGAATCATCCTGATTGTTTCCTCACCGCTTCTCCTGCTGCCGGGGGTATTTACCGATATCGGCGGCGCCTGCGGCATCGCACTGGTTGTATTCTTCCAGATTTACCGCAGCAGAAAGGATAAGAAGGAACCGGAAGCGGCATAGCGGATGCGGTGCATTTTTCCGGCAGACAGGATATAATACAAAGAGAATTTTATTTTTGCTTTCGGATTTTATGACGGAAGAATGGAAGGACAGGAGGAAGAATCATGAAAAAATGGAAAAAATGGACAGCACTGGCTCTGGCAGGTCTCGTAATGGCCGGCACGTTTGCAGGCTGCGGGGATGAAAAGAAACCTGCTTCGGGCAGCCAGCCGGCAGCAGGACAGACGCTGAAGATCAATTTCCCGACAGCCGGCGCATCGGGTGCTCTTTATGCAGTCGGAGCGGCAGTGACCAATATGTGGTCCCAGAATGTTCCGGGCGTGCAGGCATCCAGCCAGGCATCGGCAGGGGGCATTGCCAATCTGAATATGGTGGCTGACGGAGAAGCACAGGTCTCCATCGCCATTGCGTCGAATGTTTATCAGTGCCTGAACGGAACCGATTCCTTCCAGGATCATCCCTATAAGGATCTGAAGGTCATCGGCGGGCTGTATCTGAATCCGAATCAGGTGGTGGCTTCCGCCAATTCGAATATCAATACCCTGGAAGACATCAAGGGCAAGCATTTTGCCGTAGCTTCCGCAGGCTCTTCCGTTTACAATGAAGCGGATGTTCATCTGACGGCGGCAGGCATGAAGTTCCCCGATGAAATCCAGGCGGAATACATTTCCTTCGGCGATGCAGCGGATATGCTGCAGAACGGCTCCATCGACGGAGCCTGGATCATGTCCGGTGCGCCTGCTTCTGCGGTAACGCAGGCTCTGACCGGCGGTGCGCATCTGGTGCCGATTTCCCCGGAGCTGATTGAAAAGCTGAAGGGACAGTATCCGTGGTACACCAGCTATACCATCAAGGCAGGAACCTATCCGAATCAGGATCAGGATGTCAATACCTCTGCCATTAAGATGGTCATGTTCTGCCGGGGCGATCTGCCGGAGGATGTGGTTTACCAGCTGACGAAGACCCTGTGGGAACATATGGATGAACTGGGACAGTCCCAGAAGAGTCTCCAGGGACTGACTGCGGAAAATGCGGTGAAGGATATCGCCGGTGTTCCGCTCCATCCCGGTGCAGAAAAGTATTATAAGGAAATCGGCGTCCTGAAATAAGACAGAAACAGGATGCGGCCCCGTGCAGGAATCGGAAAAGTCCGGCTTCCGTACGGGGCTTTTTGCATGGAAGAAATTTTCGCAGGCGGCAGGCCAGGAATGCTGCTTCCGGCGGCAGGCTTTTTCTCTGCCTTGCGGAATATGATAGAATAGCAGGAGTAAAAGATTCCAGAAAAGATTTACAGCATTTCGGAGGTTTTTTATGATTCATAAATTTCACAAAGAAAATAACCGCTGGGACGGCATCGAAGGCCAGGTATACAAGAATGATCCGGAGCTGTTCCGGAATGTGACGAAGTATGTTCTCTTTGACAACGATACGGATCTGCCGGTGCAGTTCCGGTATTTCCAGGTGGAAAAGGACGGCTATACTTCTCTGGAACACCATGCACATCGTCATGTGGTGGTGATTTTCCGGGGGAAAGGACACATCCTTCTGGGAAATACGGTCCGGGTGGTTTCCGAAGGGGATCTGATTACCATCGATCCCTGGGAATGGCATCAGCTTCGTGCCGATGCGGGCGAGCTGCTCGGGTTCTTCTGCCTGGTGAAGCATGACCGGGACGTTCCGGTCTACCCCACAAAGGAAGAGCGGGAAGCACTGGCAAAAGCAAAGGAAGAATAAAAACGGCCGGGAAAGGGAGTCGGATTTCCGGCGTCCTTTTTGGATTCTCTTGAACAGGGGAACCCTTTCAGAGTATGATAAATACAGAAAATCCGGTGATTGAAGGAGGAAACGAAAATGGCAAATCGTACAGACGGAGATGTTTATATTCCTTATGAGGAAAGAACGGGCAATGAATCTATCGTGTATTTTACCCGGAATCTTTCCGCAGCAGGCCTTCGGAAGGTCTATGAAAAGGTCAGCGCCAATCTGACCGGGAAAATCGCGGTGAAGCTCCATACGGGAGAGCAGCACGGCCCGAATATCATTCCCCATGCCTGGGTGGAGGATCTGATGAAAGCGGATATCCCGCAGGGTACCATCGTAGAAACGAATACCTATTATGACGGAGACCGCTACACCACGGAAAAACACAGAGAGACGCTGCAGGTTAACGGCTGGACTTTCTGCCCCGTGGATATCATGGATGAGGAAGGAACCTGCATGCTCCCCGTACACGGCGGCAAATGGTTTACGGAAATGTCCGTGGGCAGCCACATGGTGGGCTATGATTCCATGCTGACACTGACCCATTTCAAGGGACATGTCATGGGCGGCTTCGGCGGCTCCAACAAGAATCTGGGCATCGGCTGCGCAGACGGCCGGATCGGCAAGCAGTGGATTCATACCCATGAGGGAGAAGGCCAGTGGTCCATTGACAAGGAAGAACTCATGGAAAAAATCACCGAATCCACCAAGGCCACTATCGACTTTTTCGGCAAGCGCATTTCCTATATCAATGTGATGAGAAATATGTCTGTTTCCTGTGACTGCGAAGGACTGGCTGCGGCGCCGGTCGTAACGCCGAACGTGGGCATTCTGGGTTCTCTGGATATTCTGGCTGTGGATCAGGCCTGCGTGGACTGCGTCTTTGCCATGACGGAGGAACAGCATCATGACCTGGTGGAACGGATGACCACCCGCCACGGCCTGCGCCAGCTCAGCTGCATGAAGGAAATGGGCATGGGCAACGACCGGTACATCCTGATCGACCTGGACAACGGGGAAGTTCGTATTACGGCCAAAGATGCTGTCCGGGATGTAAAGCCCTTCACCGGTGAATGAGATGATTCCGAAAGAAGCCCAATACTGGATTTTTGATCTGGACGGTACGCTGCTGACTTCCGTCGGGGTATGGAATGAAGTGGACCGGGAGCTGGTCAGGCGGATGTCCGGCCGGGAAGAGGATATGAAGGCCCTGCAGGCAAGGCGGGACCGCATCCTGGCGGAACAGGTGAACGAGAAGGACCCGTACCTGGCCTACTGCAGGATGCTCGGAGAAGCCTTTCATTATGATGCGCCGCCGGAGGAAATCTTCCGTCTCCGCTACAGTGTTGCGCAGGAGTTTCTCCGGGAGCGTGTGAAGTATAAGAAGGGCGTTCCGGAGCTGCTGAAAAGGCTGCGTGAATTGGGAAAGACTCTGATTATTGCTACGACCACCAAGCGGGCCAATGTGGATATTTACGGAAAGCAGAACCGGAATATCCGGGAGGCGGCAGAGATGCTTCCCTTTTTCGAACGGATTTATACCAAGGAGGATGTGACCCGGCTGAAGCCTGATCCGGAGGTGTACCTGCGGGTGCAGAAGGATTTCGGCGCAGCGCTGGAGGAGTGCGTTGTCTTTGAGGATTCCCTCATCGGTGTCCGCGCGGCCCATGCGGCGCATCTTCCCTGCTATGCCGTGTATGATGAAAATTCGGAAGAGGACAAAGAGGAAATCCGGGCTCTTACAAAGGGATATTACCGGGATTTCCTGGAAGTATTGGATGAATTGAAATAAAGGAAAAAGACTGCTCCGGAGGAAGCGCTCGATCGGGAATCGGCTTCGCAGGGGCAGTTTTTTATTTCTCGGAAAGTGCGGCTGTTCCGGCGGAAAATAGAAATTTGACGATTTTTTCAATCGATGATAGAATACTTAAAATCATTTCAGTGGGGGAGTAGCGGCCTTACGGTGGGAAAGCCAACATACCGGCATCAGCCTGGTTTTCCCGGAAACGCGAGACTCACGTGCATTTTTGCGCGGAGAGTCTTTTTTTATTGCTGTCTCCGCAGAAAGGAAATGGTATGGGGCTTCTTTTTTTTCTGAACAATATCCTTCTCGGCGTCGGACTGGCTATGGATGCGTTTTCTGTTTCTCTTGCAAACGGTCTCCATGAGCCCTCCATGAAATGGGGGCGGATGTCCGTCATTGCCGGCGTTTTCGGCGGATTTCAGTTTCTGATGCCTCTGATCGGCTGGGGCTGCGTGACCTTTATCGTGGACAGCTTCCGGATGGTGCAGCCCTATATCCCCTGGGCGGCGCTGTTCCTGCTTCTGTTCCTCGGCGGCAGCATGGTCCGGGAAGGACTCCGGGGCGGGGAAGAGTGCACGGAAACCGCAGCGGATTTCAACAGTCTCCTGCTCCAGGGCGTGGCAACCTCCCTGGACGCGCTGTCCGTAGGCTTCACCATTGCCCATTACAACCTCGTCCAGGCGTTGGCAGGCACGGCCGTGATCGGAATCGTGACCTATATGATCTGTATGGCAGGACTAGAAGCAGGAAAAATCTGGGGAATGAAGCTGGCCGGCAAGGCTTCCGTGCTCGGAGGTCTGATTCTGATCGGAATCGGACTGGAAATCTTCTTCCTTTCCTGAAAAACAGACCCTTTCTTCGGCGGAAATCCTGCTCCCGATGCAAATCATTTCCGGTTCTTTCGGCAGTTGTAGTATAATGAAGGAAGTTGAACGGCGAAAGGATGGAAATGATCCATGAGACGAATAGAAAAACAGAAGATTTACGAGCTGCCCTCTCTTTTGAATGCCGGCACTGCGGCGGATTTCCTGTACACATTCAGGGATTCCTCCTCCGGGCTGGTTTTTGTCAGAGCGGAAGATGAGCAGTTTTCCCGGAATCTCCGCAGACTGGACAGCGATCTGCCGGAGATTCTGTCCAATGTTCTTCTGGAGTGTTACCGCGGCGGGGTGACCCGCTGCCGGGATATCATGAATCGCCTGGAAAAGACAGATCCGCTGCGTCTCCGCCTGCGTCATGCCTATGAAGTGAAGCTGAAGAAATTCCTTGCTGCTGCGGCGCTCGGGATTATGCCTGAATCCGGAGGAGAGGCGGAAAAGGACTGCGGCTGCATCATCCTGACGGAGAGCGGGAAAAAGCCGGTGGATCATCTGTACGGCCGCCATGCCTTCTGGAAATATCTGGCGGATCATACGCATTTTGTGATTTCTCCCCTCTGGGACAAGGCCGGCGCTTTTCTTCGGCTGCGGCTGTCTCTGAGCTTTGACGGCATTTGATTCCGAAAGATTTTTCGGAATCTTTTTTGTATCACAGAGGAAGGAACAGGAAAATGAAAACAAGAATTTTGCTGCTCCGTCATGGGGAAACAGACTGGAATGCAGCGCATCGGATGCAGGGACGGCGGGATATTCCGCTGAATGAAAGAGGACGGAAGCAGGCTTCCTGTGCGGCCGCTTTTCTGGCCGATATGACCATAGATGCAGTTTATGCAAGCCCTCTTTCCCGGGCTGCGGAAACGGCGGAAATTGTAAAGGGAAAGCGGGATCTGCCCGTTATTCCGGAGAAAGGCATCCTGGAAATCGATCTGGGAAAATGGGACGGATGCACTCCGGAGGACATGGATGTAAAATTCCCCGGCTGGTATGATATCTGGCGGCAGTCTCCCGACAAAGCCATTCCGGAAGGCGGAGAGACCTTCCGGCAGGTGCAGGAAAGAGCCGTAGCGGCGATCAAACGGATTGCCGGAGAAAATCAGGGAAAAACCGTGCTGCTGGTATCTCATATGGGATGCATCACTTCCGCCATGATTTATTTTTCCGGGAAATCGCTGGATACACTCTGGAAAATTCCCATTGCGAACTGCGGTCTTTCCGAGCTGGAGGAGGAAGACGGACGATGGACGGTCCGCAGCTGGGGCAGGGCGGATTATATTCCGGAAGAATACAGGCCGAAGCATCTTTTCGGACGGATGCGGGGATAGGAAAGGGCAGGGATTCCTGCCTTTTTGTTTTCCCTTTTTCTCTTCCGGCCGTTATGCTAAAATAAGATATTCATACGATTTTATAAGGAGAATATACATGTCATTTGAAAAGGTAAAGACCTATTTCGATACCTTCGGCCTGGGAGACCGGTGCATCAATCTGGCGGAATCGTCGGCTACCGTAGCGGAAGCGGCAAAGGCTCTGGGCACAGAGGAAGCGCGCATTGCCAAGACGATGTCTTTCCTGACGGAGGGTCCGCTGATTGTGGTGACGGCCGGGGATCAGAAGGTGGACAATCATAAATTCAAGGAAACCTTCCATAAGAAGGCGAAAATGATTCCGGGAGATCTGTGCGAAACCTATATCGGGCACCGCCCGGGCGGAGTCTGCCCCTTCTGTCTGCCGGACGGCGTGCCGGTGTACCTGGATGTTTCCCTGCAGCGGTTCGATACGGTGTATCCTGCGGCGGGAACGGATCACAGCGCGGTGCGCCTTTCTGTGGAGGAGCTGGAAAAATATGCCCATTCTCTCGGATGGGTCGATGTGTGCAAGAGCAAAGTGACAGGGTGAGAGACCTATGATTTTTGAACAATTCGGTGTGGAAAGCTGGATGGACCGGTATGAGGAAAACGCAAAGTACAATATTACCGATACATGTGCCAGGCCCATGACGCTGGAGGAACTTTTCCGTCTGACGGGAGAAGACCCGGAGATTTTCTGGAACCGTTTCCTGCAGAGAGAACAGACCTACGGAACCATCCGGGGCAGCGAAGAGCTTCGTTCGGTCATTGCCGGGATGTACCGGACGGTGGACGAAGACGGCATTCTTCCCCAGCACGGGGCGACTGGAGCCAACCAGCATATCATTTATTCTCTGGTGCGGCCCGGCGACCGGGTGATCGCCTTTTCTCCGAGCTACCAGCAGTTTTACTCTGCGCCCCGGGCAGTCGGCGCGCAGGTGACAGTGCTGAAGCTGCGGAAGGAAAACCGGTATCTGCCCGACCTGGATGAGCTGCGGGAGGCGGCCCGATACGGCGTGCGGCTGATTGCCATGAATAATCCGAACAACCCCACCGGCTCGGTGATTCCCGATGAAATGATGAAGGAAATTGCCGATATTGCCGGGGCATACGGGGCGTATATTCTTTGTGATGAGGTGTACAGCGGAGTCTCTGCGGACGGCATCCGGCCTGCATCATCCGTTGCGGATCTGTATGAAAAGGGAATCGCTACGGGCTCCATGTCCAAGGCATTCAGTCTGGCAGGACTCCGTTTGGGATGGATTGCTACCCGGAATAAGGCGGCGCTTTCCCAGTTCTGCCTGGTCCGGGATTATGATATCGTGAGCTGCAGTCTGTTCGATGAAGCGGCGGCAGCACTGGCTCTGCGACACCGGGAAAAGATTCTGGAACGGAATCAGCGCATCCTGGAAAACAATCTGGAAATCCTGGATAACTGGGTGCAGGGAGAAAAGCAGGCGGACTATGTACGGCCGCAGGCAGGCACCATGGCATTGGTTTACTACCATCTGGACATTCCTTCCGAGGATTTCTGCCGGAGGATGTACTATGAGACAGGAGCCTTTGCGGTGCCGGGAGACTGCTTTGATGAGCCTCATTCCTTCCGTGTGGGATACGGCCATGATCCGGAGCTGCTGAAGACCGGTCTGGAAGCGGTATCGGCTTTCTTCCGGAAACTGGAAGCGGAAGGCGTGCAGGAAATCTGATCGGGGCAATACCCGGCTGCTATGTATAAAAACGGCCGCAGGGCCGATGGGGTACTTCATTCTTTGGAAAGATATTTTATCCGGAAAAAGAAGGAAGCGCCCTTTTTTGTAAATTCGGAAAAATCTCCGATGTGTTTTTCGCAGCGGAAAAGGAGCCGCTCTTTTATGTCTGATTTATTTTTTTACTGGAGCCCGGTGCTGGCTGTGGTTTTTTCCGATGTGCTGTACCAGGTATGCGCCCGGAAAATGTCGGAAGGGGAAAATCCTCTGGCGCCTCTTTTCGGGTCCTATGCAGCGGCAGCTCTTCTGTGCTTTTTCCTCTTTCTGACGGTTGTACCGGAAGCCCGGCTGTCTTTGTCTGTTTCCGGAATTTCCCCGATGGTCTTTTTTGTCGGTCCGGCCATTGCGGGACTGGAAATCGGTTCCGTCTACATGTACCGGAACGGCTGGTCCATGAATGTGGGATTTACTCTTTTCACCGCTGCCACCGTAGTGGTGCTTTTCCTGATCGGAGCCGCATTCTACGGGGAATCCGTGACATTTCTCCGCCTGGCGGGAGCTGTTACGGCCATGGCCGGAATTTATCTGGTGGTGAATGAATCATGAGAACAAACTGGAAGCTTTTCTGGCCTATGGCGCTGATCATTTCCTGCGGCGTCTTTTATCAGGTAGGGCTCAAGGAGGTCTCCCATGCCGTGCATCCTCTGCTGGTGCTTTGTCTGACTTACCTGTCTGCGGCGCTGACCGTACTGGTCCTGTGCGTCGGGCAGATGGGGTATCGGGCAGGAAAGGCGCTCCTTCGTGTCTCCCTGCCGGCTCTGGGGATTTCGGCGGCCATCGTGGGCATTGAGCTGGGAAATATTTATATGTACCGTGCGGGATGGACCGTCAATTCCGCCTTCATTGTAGCAAACGGGCTGATCGTCATTGCCCTTCTTGCACTGGGCGCAGCTGCTTACGGGGAAAAGATTTCCCTGCGGAAGATCCTGGGCATTCTTCTCATCATGGCAGGGGTCGGACTGATTATCGGCTGGCCGGGAAACTAGCAACAGCGCAGAAATAAAAAAATACATAGAATACGTCTGAAAATTTCTGATATAATGAATATATAAATATTTTGCAATATTTTTTATGCTGAAAGGAAGATGAGTTATGGATGACGGCCACATATGGGGCGAGTTGATTATTATTGTATTGCTGGTCCTGGCGAATGGGGTGTGTTCCCTGGCGGAAATTGCCATTGTAGGGGCACGGAAAACAAGACTGCAGGAAATGGTAGAGGACGGAAATAAAAACGCCAAGTACGCCCTTTTCCTGGCAAACCGAAAGGAAGAGCTTTTCGCAACCATTCAGGTAGGCATTACATCAATTGCCATTGTTACCGGTATGTTTTCCGGTGCGTCTCTGTCCGGCCCTGTGGCAAAGATGCTGAAGGACATTCCGTTTCTGGCGCCTTATGCGGACGCCATCGCCATGGTTTCCATCATGGTGCTGGTTACTTATTTTTCTCTGATCATCGGAGAGCTGGTTCCGAAGTGGATTGCCATTGCAGTCCCGGAAAAGGCTGCCTGTGCCATTGCACGGCCGATGATTCTTTTCAACATGATCTGTAAACCGCTGGTTATTTTCTCCAACTGGTCTACTCATCTGGTGGTATCCTTCTTGGGAATCAAGATGGGAGAAGAACGGCCGGTTTCCGAGGAGGAAATCAAGGTTCTTCTTCAGCAGGGGGCCCAGCTGGGAACCTTTGACAAGGAAGAACCTGAAATCATCGACAATGTATTCGAGCTGAACGACCGCACTGCTGCGGACTGCATGACAGCCCGCCCGCAGCTGGAATGGATCGATCTGAATGATCCGGATTCGGTCATCTGGAATGATATCATGGAAACCAGCCATTTCCGCCTTCCTGTAGGGGAAGGATCGCTCGACAATTTCAAGGGGCTGGTGACGCAGACAGAAGTTCTGCGGGATCAGCACAAGAATCCGGGGAAGATGCTGAAACAGTCGATCTCCGACAGAGTGACGGTGCCTCTGTATATCCCGGAAACCCTGACGCTGACGAAAATCCTGGCTCTGTTCCGGCAGAAGGGGGTTCATGAGGCTGTGGTGCTGGATGAATACGGCACCCTGTCCGGGCTGGTGACCCTTCACGATGTACTGGAAGAAATCATCGGCGATATGCCCGGGGATGAAGAAGAAATCCAGGAAGAAAAGAATAAATTCATCAAACGGGGAGAAAATGCATGGCTGGTGGAAGGCCTGTGCACGATGGATGATTTCAAGGAATTTTTCCATATAGAGGAATCCCTGCCGGGAGAAGAGGAAAGATATTACAAGACTCTCGGCGGATTTATTACATACCTTCTGGGATACATCCCGAAGGAAACGGAAAAAGCCGAATACGGCAATTTTACCTTTGAAGTGATGGACTGCGACAATCGGAGAGTGGACAAGGTTCTTGTCACACGGAAGGATTCACAGGAAAAGGAGTAAGTTATGAATCGGGAAATCAATGAAATGGCGGAGCGTCTGCAGGAGCTGCGGGGGAAAATCGAAGCCAATAAAGCCTTTCTGCAGAATTATCTTCTGGACCCCTCCGGGGACAACCGGCCGGCGGAGGATGAACGTCTCCGGGAGCTGACGGCTCTGGCGGAAGAGTTTGAGGAAATTCTGGACATTGTTTTCCGGGAACCTGCTGTCCGGAGGGAGATTCCGATAGAAGAATTGCCGGAAGAACCTATCGGAGAAGAAGCGTGCGGGACAGAATCCGTACAGCCGGCAGCAGAAGATGTGCCGGAGGATGAGGATACAAACATCACCGTGGAATACAAGACCCATGAACTGGGCACCCCCGATGGAAGCGACAACATAGAAGGGGACTGGTCCATCGAGGGCAATGAGGAAATCTGCGAGGCAGGGGACCGTCCGGAAGAGGAATCGGAAGAAGCCGGGGAAGCAAAAGCATATCCGGAAGAAAACGATGATGACGGCGATGAGGACAGCGAAGAAGAGAAAAAGAAAGAAGCAAAGAAAAAAGCCAAGAAGGAAAAGAAAGAAAAGGAAAAGCGGGAAAAGGAAAAGAAGAAAAAGGCGAAGAAAGAGAAAAAGGAGAAGGAAAAGAAGAAAAAGAAAGAGGAAAAGAGAAAAGAACGGATTTTCGTGAATATTTATCATTGAAAATCACGGGGAAAACAGATATTATGAGGACAAAGTGAAAATCCTTTTAACGGACGGCTGAGAGCTGTTCCGGAGACGGATGATTTCTTCGGCCCGGCGGAAAGCAGTGTCTTTCTCCGGGCTGAAATTTTTTTATAAGGGGCGGATTATGGGAAAATATGCAATGCCCGGAGAAGTCATGTACCATACAGGGCTTACAAAAGAAATGACGGAGGGAGCAGAGTATGTGCTGCTTCCGGGAGATCCCGGGCGTGTGCCCGGATTGGCAAAGGGGCTTTCCCCGGAGGCAAAGCCGGTGTGCAGCCATCGGGATTTTACGACCTGGATTGCCCGTCTGAACGGGCATCCGGTGCTGGTGATGTCCTCCGGGATGGGCGGCCCCTGTGTGACCTTTGCCGTGGAGGAGCTGGCCCGGCTGGGCGTGAAATACTTTATCCGGGTAGGGACGACCGGTTCCATCCGGGAAGATCTGAATCCGGGAGAGCTGGTCATCAATGAGGGGGCTGTCCGGTGCGACGGTGCGTCTCTGGCCTATGCGCCCCGGTCCTTTCCGGCTGCGGCGGATATGCGCATGACATTGGCCCTGCAGGAAGCGGCGCGCATGCTGAAAATCCCCTTTCAGACAGGAATCTCCGTTTCCACGGACAGTTTCTGGCCGGGCCAGGAACGGTATGACAGCTTCGGCGGCTATGTGCGGCGGGCGCTTCGGGACAGTGCTGCGGAATACCGCGCGCTGGGCTGCACCAATTTCGAAATGGAAAATGCCACCCTTTTCACACTCTGCCGCGTCCTCGGCCTTCATGCAGCCTCTGTCTGCGCCGTAGTGGCCAAGCGGACGGACAGCGAAGCCATCGTGCCGCATGAGATTTATGAGCTGGCGGAGGAACGCTTTCAGAAAACGGTCAGACTGGCTTTGGAAATGCTGCTCAGCCGGTTCATGGTCAGTCTGTAATTTTCAGGAGGGAATCTTGAGAAGAGACATCCTTTTTGTGCTGGCAGCGGTTCTGGCAGTTCCTTTCCTGATTCATGCAGGGACAGTTTGTCATGATGAATATATGTTTCATCAGATGATCCGCAGAGAGAAAGAACAGAAGCAATAGAAAAAGCCCGTGATGAGGAGGAAATCTTTCCTTTCGTCACGGGTTTTGCTGTGTATAACCCTCTGCAGGGGGCAGAATCTTTTGTTTTCATTCGGCGGTATAAAAGGGAGCCAGCTTTTCCAGGAGCGCTTCGCAGCCTTTCCGGATATCCCGATAGGCCTTTTCAAAATCTCCGGTATACCACGGGTCGGATACTTCCCGGTCTTCGCCGGCCCAGGAGAGGAGCAGGCTTGTCTTGCAGGCTCTGTCGCCGCCGGAGAGCCGGGTCACATCTTCCCGGTTTTCTTCATCCATGACAGGGATGTAATCGGCCCAGTCATAGTCGGCCATGGTCATGCGGCGGGCCTTCCGGTGAGAAAAGGGAATCTGTTTTTCCTTCAGGATTCTCTGCGCCGGAGGATAGATGTCATGGCCGGTTTCTTCTTCGGTCGCTGCCAGAGAGGTGATGAGGAATTTCCCGGTCAGTCCTTTCTGACGGACCAGCTCTTTCATGATAAATTCTGCCATGGGAGAACGGCAGATATTGCCGTGGCAGATGAACAGAAGATGGATCATGGAAGCTCCTTTCTTTGCTTCCGCCGTTTTTCCGGAGGCGGAGCGTGAACTGTATTCTTTCATCATAGCATAAGCAGAGCGTTCCTGCCCGGATTTTCCGGCGGAAAAGATATAAAAAAGAAAGAATCTTTAGATTTTTTGTATTTATTTGCCGAAAGAGGTCTTTACAAACCAAAAATTACCGCGTATAATAGGCATAACCTTATAGATCTGAATAAGTTGGTAAATCCTTAGCACGTATGTGCGCCGAAAGACAAGGAACGGAAGTAAGCAGAACAGTTTTCTTTCAGAGAGCCGGTGGATGGTGAAAACCGGCAGGAGGCCTCTGCATCTCGTCCGGAAGTCCTGTATCCGAAGAAAGTAGGGTGCGGCGTTTGGCAGCGTTAAAAAGCCGTAGAGTATAGTGCGAGGTGGTACCGCGTAGAAGAGACGCCCTGGTTGATTATTCAATCAGGGCGCTTTTGTAGTCTGGGAGCTTTATTGGATCGGAAAAAGGGAAATCGTATCGAACCGTTACAGAAGGGGGATCAATATGGGTATGTGTAAGAGAAGTTTCAAAGGTATCGCGGCAGGTTTGGCAGCCCTTGCTGCAGTAGGTATGATGACCGGATGCGGCATGTCTTCCGGCGGTGACAGCAAGGCGTCTTCCGGCTCCGGCCAGAAGGTGGAACTGAAGCTGGCTTATCAGCTGCCGAGTGAACATCATCTGTCCAAGAGCCTGGAAAAATTTGCAAAGCAGGTCAATGAAAAGTCCAAGGGCTCCATCGATATCAAGGTATATCCGGCAGGACAGCTGTACAATGACCAGAATATCAACGATGCGCTCATGAGCGGCGGTCTGGATATCGGCATGAATTCCACGGCACGCTGGTCCATGGCTGTACCGCAGCTGAAGGTACTCGATCTTCCTTTCGTACTGACCTCCTATGAAGCAACCGGAAATGCTCTCGACGGCGATCTGGGGAAGGCACTGGGCGCAGAAATCGAAAAGAAGGGCGTACATCCGCTGATCTGGGCAGATTACGGCTACGTACAGTTCTGCAACAATGCTAAAAAGATTGAAAAACCGGAAGACTTCCAGGGACTGAAGATGCGTTCCTATTCCGAAATTTCCGCAGACGTTATGCAGGCACTGGGCGCTTCTCCGACAACCATGAGTTCCTCCGAAGTTTACATGGCTATGAAGAACGGAACCATTGACGGACAGTCCTCCGGTCAGACCGCGATTCTCTCCAGAAAGATTTACGAAGTAGCGAAGTATCTCACCGTTGCCAACAGCTCCTACGTAGAATTCCTGGTTGCCATCAATTCCAACTCCTGGAATAAGCTGAGCAAGGAACAGCAGCAGATCATTACGGAATGCGCAAAGGAAACCCAGGAGGAAATCCGTAAGGAAGCCAAGGCCGAAGATGAACGGTGCATCGACGAACTGCGCAAGAAGGGCATGGATGTTTATGAAGTTCCTGCCGGTGAAATTCATCTGTGGCAGGAAGCTACAGCTCCGGTTATTGCCAAGTTCGAACAGGAACAGGGTGAAGAAGGCAAGAAACTCGTGGAATATTGCCTGGCTGCAAGCAAAGCAGCAGAGAAATAAGGAAATCGGGAGAGTCAAGCTCCCGGGAATTTCCGAAACTTTCTTCTGCTGACTGGCAGATTTCTTTTTGAACCTGAGACTGCGGGGATAGCCGGACCGTCCGGCAGATATCCCCGCATCTGTTTTTCTGAAAGGAGAGCGGTCGGATGCGAAAAATCTGTGAAATCTATGACCGTATTCTTGGATATATAACCAATGCTGCCGCAGCCGTTGCGGGTCTGGCCGTTCTGGCGACAGCCTTCATTATTTTTTACGAAATCATTGCCAGAAGCGTTTTCCACAGTCCTACGGTATGGGCTATGGAATATGCTACGTATCTTCTGATCCTGGCGGGGTTCTTCGGCATGTCCTATACCATGCGGAAGGATGGACATATTTTTGTAGACTTCCTGTATTCCCGGTTTTCCTCTTCGGTGCGGAAAGTCCTGGATACCCTGACAGGAATCCTGTCCATTTTTGCCGTTTATGTATGCATGACCGAATCCACCAATTACATGATGATGAGCAAGAATATGGGCATCGTTTCCCCGTCTCTGCTCCGGTTTCCCCTGTGGATTCCCCAGACGTTCATGGTCATCGGATTTACGCTTTTGTTCCTGGAAATTGTGAATCACCTGCTGAAGGTGTGGTTTGTATCGGAAAAGGAGGACTGAAATGGTACTTGTCGGATTTTCTCTCTTTATCATTGTCCTCCTGATTATCGGCATGCCGGTAGCCTTTACGCTGTCCATTGCAGGAATCCTGGGCATTATCCAGTTCGTGGATATGTCGACCCTGTCTCAGGTACCGGTTATTGCCTATAAGACGCTGGATTCCTATGTACTGACCTCCGTTCCCCTGTACATCCTCATGAGCCAGATCATGCTGTCCGGCCGGGTCGGCAGCGGCCTTTTCGAGCTGGGAAGCAAATGGATGGGGCATCTGCCGGGCGGACTGGGCATTGCCACCATTTTTGCCTGTGCGATTTTTGCAGCCATCTCCGGCTCCTCCGTGGCGACAGCGGTTACCATCGGCGCCATGGCCATTCCGGAAATGCTGAAGCGCGGTTATGAACGCCGTCTGGTGGTAGGCTCCGTAGCAGCAGGCGGGACGCTGGGCATTCTGATTCCGCCGTCCATTCCGATGATTCTGTACGGCTCCATTACGGATGAATCCGTAGGCAAGCTGTTCATGTCCGGCGTTGTGCCGGGGGCTCTGCTGACGCTGGCTTTCATTGCTTACATTGTAGTTTCCTCCTGGAACAAGCCGAGAGAACCGCGGGCTTCCATGGCGGAAAAGATGAAGGCGCTGAAGGAAAATATCTGGGGCCTCTTCCTTCCGGTGATCATCATCGGCGGGATTTACACCGGTGCTTTCACACCGACGGAAGCGGCAGCGGTAGGCACGATTTATGCCCTCTTCATTACCTTCTTCGTATACCGCAGTCTGACCCTGAAGGAAATGCCGGATATTCTGCGGTCGACCATCAAGACGAGCTGCATGATTTTTGCCATCATGATCGGCGCCATGCTCTTCGGCTATATCCTGACGGTGCTGCAGGTGCCGCAGGCACTGATGTCGCTTGTAACGGAAGGACATTTCAATAAATGGATCGTCCTCCTGGGCATCAATATTGTTCTCCTCATTCTCGGCTGCGTACTGGAAACCGTTTCCATCATTCTCATCACGCTGCCCATGCTGTATCCGATTATCAAGGCTCTCGGCTTCGATCCCATCTGGTTCAATGTGGTTATGCTGATCAATATGGAACTGGCGCTCATTACGCCTCCGGTCGGAATGAATCTGTTTGTTATCAAGGGCATCAGCGAAGACAGCTCGATCCAGGATATCATTTACGGATCGGCACCCTTCGGCTTCATTATGGCTCTGGAAATTGTTCTTCTCTGCTTCGTTCCGGAAATTGCCACCTGGCTTCCGTCGATTCTGCAGTAAGAACCGGATTTTGCAAAAGCTCCCGGGGTCCCGTACATACGGGGCTCTGCGGGAGCTTTTTGCGTGCAGGAAAAAGCCGGAGACGGAAAAATATCGGCCAAGACTCCCCTACAGGGGAAACAGGGAGGAAAGCACAGCGGAGATGCAGGAGCTCACAGGGGCGGAACGCCCCGCAGGCAAAGGAAAAACGGACAGAAAAAAGCATCCGCAGAACGCCTGTAAAAGCGTCTGCGGATGCTTTGCTGTATTTTCTTACTTTCTTATTTCATAAGGGACTGGCGGAACTCTGAAACGGCGCGGATTTCCCTGGCTGTGGTCCGGCAGCAGCCGCCGATGAGACGGGCTCCTGCGTTGTACCAGGATTCCAGGTAGTCCTCATATCTGGAGGCGCCGCCTTTCCAGGTCTTGGTTTCCGGATCATATTCTTCCCCGGAGTTGGGATAAACCAGGATGGGCTTATCGGATACGGAGGCCATTCTGCGGACGAGGGACTCCACATACTTCGGGGCGGTGCAGTTGATGCCGACTGCTTCGATCTGCGGATTATTGTTCAGTGCTTCCATGCATTCCTCGATGGGGGTTCCTTCCCAAGTCTGTTCGCCGTCCTTGCAGGTGAAGGAGACCCAGCACCGGGATTCCGGAATTTCCTTCAGAACATCGGTTTCGGCCAGTGCTTCTGTCAGGGAAGGGATGGTTTCGAGAGCGAAAAGGTCCGGGCGGGTTTCCCAGAGGGTGAGAATCCGCGGACGGTGCCAGTCTGCCAGCCATTCCCGGGATTTTCCGTACTGTCCTCTGTATTCCGAGCCGTCTGCCAGGAATGCGCCGTAAGGACCTACCGCAGCGGCTACGAGGGGAACAGGCCGGTTTTCTTCATGGTCTTCGGCCAGGAAAGAATCTCTGGCTTCCTGCACCAGTTCCACGCTCCGGCGGATCAGTGCCTGCGCTTCCTCCTCGGAGAAGCCTTTTCTTTCAAAGCCGGGGATGGTGGCCTGGTAGGAGGAGGACATACCGATATCTGCGCCGGCTTCAAAGTACTCCCGGTGAATTTCTTCCGCCAGGTCCGGTGCCTGATAGAGCGCGAGCGCTGTCCAGAGCGGATCATTTGTATGGAATCCTTTCTGTTCCAGCGGAGTGGAAAAAGCGCCGTCCAGTACGACAAAGGGGTATTTCTTCAGAATTTCTGCAATCATGATAATTTCTTTCTTTTGGAAAAGGGAAGGAGAAAATCCGTGCTTCCCGATACAGGATCAGATTATTTTAAAAGCTCTGCCGGCGGTTCCTTGCCGAACCATTTTTTATAAATTTCGGTAAAGGTGCCGTTTTTCTTGATTTTGGCCAGTCCGTCATTCAGCTTGGCAAGAAGTTCCTTATTGCCTTTCTTGACCGCAATGCCCAGATCTTCCTTGGTGAGGGCAACCGGAGCGGTTTTTACGGAATGGTCTTCTGTTTTTGCCGCATAGTATTCATTGGTGGGGATATCGTTGATGACGGCTTCCACGGCACCATTCTTCAGATCGATGAAGGCATCGGAAAGGGTATTGTATACCCGTACATCTGCATGGGGAATTTCCCGGGCTGCTTCTTCACCGGTGGAGCCGATGGTTACGCCGAGCACCTTTCCTTCCAGATCCTGAGCGGTGCGGATGGAGTCATCGTCTGCACGGACCACTGCGCCCAGGCCGGCGATGTAGTACCGGTCGGTGAAATCGACGGTCTGTTTCCGGTCCTCCGTGATGGTGATGTCATTGATGGCAGTATCCAGATCTCCCGACCGGAGAGCAGGAATCAGCCCGTCAAAGCTGACATTGCGGATTTCTGCAGTGAGGTTTTCTTCCTTGCAGATGGCCTTGATGATGTCTATGTCGAAGCCTTCATATTCTTTCGTTTCCATGTTCTGGGAGCCGAAAGGCGGATAGGCGGCATCCATGCCGACCCGAAGAACGGAAGAATTGGAAGAACTGCTGCCGCAGCCCGCCGCCAGGGTAAGCGCAAAAAGGGAAAAGAGAAGAATGACTAATTTCTGAGGCTGTTTCATAGGAATCTCCCGGTTTGAAAATGAGAGGAAATGAAGTTTTCCTTATTGATGGAGCGGATTGTGTACATTGAAGGGAACGAGCGTTTTCAGATCATACGGCGTTTCCTGGTAAACAAAATTCAGCCAGTTGTGGTAGAAAAGATGCGCATAGGAACACCATACGAAGCGGGGCCGTTCCTGCGGGTCATCGTAGGGGTAGTAATTGGCGGGAAGGGAGATGGGAAGGCCTTTTTCCCGGTCTCTTTTGTATTCCCATTCCAGCGTCCGCAGATCATACTCGAAGTGGCCGAGAATGAAGATGCGCCGGGATTCCTGATCGCTCACGATGTTGATGCCGTTGTCGGCGGAGCGGGAAAGCACGACCAGATCGGAGGTTTCATCCACTTTTTTATCATCGATGGAGGTGTGGCGGGACTGGGGAATGAAGTACCGGTCGTCAAAGCCGCGCAGCAGAGGATGATAGGGCAGGGTCAGGTTGTACTGATAAATTCCGAAGAGCTTTCGGGGAAGAATCCTTTTTTCCACGCCGTAGTCGATGTAAAGACCGGCCTGGGCGGCCCAGCAGAAGTGAAGGGTGGAGAATACATGGGTATTGGCCCATTCGATGTATTTCAGGAATTCCGGCCAGTATTCCACTTCCTCATAGGGAATCTTTTCCACAGGAGCGCCGGTAATGATGAAGCCGTCATAGTAATCGTCCTTTATATCCTCATAGGTCAGGTAGTTCCGGGCCAGGTAGGATTTATCGGTATGGCTTGTTTCCCGGGAAGCCATACGGGCGAAGTGGACATCCAGCTGCAGGGGAGTGTCTCCCAGCAGACGGAGAAGCTGAATTTCCGTAGGCTTCTTGATGGGCATGAGATTCAGAATGAGAATCTTCAGAGGACGGATATCCTGTGTCCGTGCTCTTGCTTCATCAATGGTTACGATCCCCTCCTTTTTCAGCTCTGCCAGGGCATCCAGTCCCTTGGGTATTTTGATCGGCATTTGCATTCCTCCTTTATGAGTCCTCTGTCTCCTGAAAACCGCCGGCCCGGCTGCTGCGGCGGAAAAAAGGGCATAAAAAAATCTCCTCCCTGCAAAGGGACGAGATACTCGTGTTACCACCCAAATTCATCCCGGCGTCACCGCCGGAATCTCATCAGGTACGCCGGAAAATTTCCTTGATACCGTAGCTCTGTATCGGGAGCGCCCGGGCTGCTTCATGATTCAGCAAACCTTGCTCGGAGGCCATCTTCGGCAGATTTCTTCGTACTCCTTTTCACCGGCAGGGAGCTCTCTTTGACGATTCTTTCTGCGTACTCTTCTCTTCATCGCTTTTGTGAAACTACAGCTACTATAAATCAGGAATGCGGAATTGTCAAGGCCGGCGGAAACAGATTTGGGAAGCGTCTCTAATCATGGTATAATAAAAACGATTGATGGATTTTTCTGCCTGGAGGGAACATGGGACAGATCAGACGAAAACTGGACAACTACACCATTGTACTGCTCCATGCAGAGGGAAGCGGGCAGCAGCTGAAGCTTACCGATATGGCAGCACTCCGTGTGCGGGACGGGCGGGAAGCGGACCGGATTTATTCCGTATCCGGCTCGGAGGAAAATTCTCCGGAAAAAATTATCCGGAAATTCCGGGATTTCATCGGGAATGATATTGTCCTTACAGATGATATGGATCATGTGCTGCCGCTGATGGAGGAGCTGTACCGCAAGCTGGGCGATACGTTTTTCACGAATACCATGATTGATCTGGTCCCGCTTTATCAGGAGGCATGCCGGAAGGAAAACTCCGCAGGAGAGCTGGAGGAACAGGGACAGCGGTGCCTGGATGAGCCTGATATGGAGAAAAAGGTACGGCTCATGAAGATTGTTTACGACGATATCACGGAAATCCTTTTTTCTTACCAGGACGGACTCCCTTACTGGGTCGGCAGTCTGACTGCGCCGGAGGAGCGCTTCATGGCAGAGTATATGAAGGCGCGGAAAAGGAGGGCCGGACGGGCTTACCTGTCCTGGTGCGTGGGGTGCCATTATTTCTATCTGGGCCGGCCGCTCCGGAATCTGGTGTACCTGCTTACACTGGGAGGATTGGGCATATGGGCGCTCATTGACCTGTATCGGATTCCTTACCTGGTGGATGATGCCAATCAGCTCCTGTCCAGGCAGGGATACAGACAGTGCCGGGCGAAAATGAGAAATTCCGGGGAAGCAGCTGAGGAGACCGAAGTCAAAAAAAGACGGAAACCAAAAAGCCGGAAATGAAAATATCCGGGGAATAAAAAAGACAGAGGAAATGTTCTGCAGTGATGCGGAACGGGCCTCTGTCTTTTATTTTCCGATATGGCTCGGGGGAACCTGTTCCCGTCCCATTTCCCGGAGCATTTCTGCCTGTTCGTTTTCCGTGAGGAAACAGAGGAAGTCTCCCGTGCGAAGCTTTGTATCCGGGTCGGGAATCAGAGACTGTCCGCCTCTTTTGATTTCCATAAGGACTGTGTGCGGCAGAGGCGGAATGTCCGATACTTTCCGGCTGTCCAGAAGAGACCCGCTGCCGACGGGGATGAGGAGAATGTCCTTTTTCTTTCCTGCTTCCGGAGACGGAGATTCGGCAAGCGATTTCTTCAGAAGAGCATCATAGATGGGTTCGCCGCCGAGAAGCTCTGCGATGACATAGGAGAGGGCACTGACCAGCGCGAGCGCCATAAGATGATTGAAATCTCCGGTCATTTCCAGGATGAGCACTGTCCCCGTGATGGGAGAGCGCACGCTGGAGGCAAAGAGGGCTGCCATGCCGAGGATGATCATGTGCGGGAGGTATACTGCATTCAGAAGGCCCAGAGCAGAAAGCGCCGTGCCTTCGGCGGAGCCCAGGAGAGCGCCCAGGACAAGCAGGGGAAGGAAAAATCCTCCCGGGACGCCGCAGCCGTAGGAAATCAGGGTGAGGATGTACTTCCCTGCAAGGAGAAGGAGGAGGAAAGACAGACTGTACGGAGCGCCGGCCAGTACATCGACGAGACGGTTGCCGCCGCCGAGAACGGAGGGAAGAAAAAATCCGAGAACTGCCGCACAGAAAAGCGCAAAGAGAATGCGGCTGTAAGAGTTGCGGAAAAGGGGAAGGCTGTAGAATCTGCCGGTCCGGAGAAGTCCTGCATTGAAAAGAATGCCCAGGAAGCCGGCGGAAATAGCGAGAAGAACCGCCCAGAGCAGATCCTGCACGGGAAGCGGCGGAAGAACCGCAAAATGAAAGCTTGTGGATTCCCCGAAGAAGAAACGGGTCACGATGGACGCCGTGACGGCGCCGGCCATGGTGGGAAGGAGAACCGCACCGGAAAAATTCCGGTGAAGCTCTTCCAGGGCGAACAGGGTTCCCGCCAGCGGAGCATTGAAAGCAGCCGCCAGTCCCGCACCGGCACCGCTGGTAATGAGGAATCGCTCCTCCAGTCGGGTCCGCCCCAGAAAACGGGAAAATCCCTGGGCGGCTGCGGCACCGATCTGAATGGACGGACCTTCCCGCCCCAGGGAAAGACCGATGCCGATTCCCAGCGCGCCGCCGAAGATCTTGACCCATAGAATGCGGAACCATTTCATTTTCATCAGCCCCATGATGACGCCCTTTACCTGAGGAATGCCGGAGCCGCCGGAAAGCGGGGCATAGCGGAGCATGCGGCAAAGCACATAGGCCGCAGCAAACAGGAAAAGCGCCCATGCCAGGAGGGGAAGAAGATTTCCGCTTTCTGCGGCCGGCACCAGGTATGTCCGGTACAGGAGAAGCCGGGCCGCCTCTGCTTTTTCCAGAAGGAACCGGAACAGGCTGATGCAGAGGCCGCCCAGGATTCCTACGGCAATCCCTTCCGCAAAGAGGCGGAGACGGAACTGATGCCATGATTCCAGTGCGGTAAGGGTCCGGAAAAACTGCCGGTTCCGGGCGCGCTGTTTTTCTTCGGCTGACGGGTCCATAGAGACTCCTTTCTGAAAAAGAGGGAAGGCTTCAGGAACGGAAAAAAGACAAAAGGATGACCTGCCGTCCGGAACGGGGACAGCAGGCCCTGGAATTACAGATCCACCTGGTAGGTCAGAACCGCATCAATCGCGGAAATCGCATTTTCCCAGACAGTGAAAGTATCATTCATTTCATGCTCATAGAATTCATCCTCAATATATTTCAGGTTCATCTTGACCGTCAGGATGGAGGCGCGGATGCAGGTCATGGCCAGCTGGGCGGCCATGACGGCATCACTCAGGGCGTTTTTATTGCCGTGAAGGAGCAGGTTGGTGAAGGACGGGAGCAGATCGGTCATGGTCTGTGCCATGGACTGCGGCACCGCAATGGCTTTTTTGAAGGCTTCTTCCTGCCGGGACCGTCTTTCCTCCAGAGGAAGAGTCCGGATGGAACGGAGCGTATCCATGAGTGTGCGGAAAGAATCGGCATCTTCCTGCATGAGGTCCAGGAAAATGGAGCGGGCCATGGAGAAAACCGAGGCGTACTCCTTTGCTTTCTCATGGAACTCTGCATAGGCTTTGTTCGAAGCGGTCAGATTGCAGACCATTTCTGCAAGAGCACATGCCTGAGCGCCTACGAGACCTGCGGCGGCGCCGCCTCCGGGAGCCGGCTTTTTGCTGCCCAGATCTTCCAGAAAATCATCAATGCTCATTTGACGGAATGTTACATTATCCATAAAATCACCTCATTCAACAGTTTCAATTATCAAGAACATTATACTATATGCGGAGAAGAAGCGGAAAAAGTTTCTGCCGGAGGGGCGTTTCCGGGAGAAAAGGAGAATGTAAAAAATAATGGTTGACGGTATGCGTTTTCAATGATATAATAAACACCGTCATATAGCGATGCTGTGTGACTCCATATGTGGCGGGTGTGGTGAAGCGGCTAACACGGCGGATTGTGGCTCCGTTATGCGTGGGTTCGAGCCCCACCACTCGCCCCATTTTTTTTTACCCAATATGGGGGTATAGCCAAGCGGTAAGGCAGCGGACTTTGACTCCGCTATCGGTGGTTCGACTCTACCTACCCCTGCCAGTATAGAAATCCTGACAAAAGTCAGGTTTTTTTTATGCCCTGCGGCGGGATAAAGAGAATGGGCTTCGGCGCACCGGAGCGTTCACGGGATAATTCAATGAAAAGAATCAATAAGAATTTGTAAAATACAATAGCAATCTATGATTTAATGGACTTTATCTATATGAGTCATGCTTTAAAATCTATGGATTGAAGCTGTTTTATGGACAGATAAATTATTTATTTCTTCTATGTATTGTGGTACAATAGGACTAATCAATGGACCGGTTATTTCCTTAGGGAGATTTCGAAGGACTCGTTTCGGAAAGCGGGAGGGAACTCGGAATCCGGTTACAAACCCCGGCTTCGGGCGATGAGAGGAGTTCAGATAATTTATGACGACAGTTCAGTTTTATTTCGCAGTGGCAATTTTCATATTGACCTATGTAGGGATCATGTCCGAGAAGTTCCCCCGGACGATCTGCTCTCTCGTTGGCGGCGGCGTTATGATCTACGGAGGCTATGTCACCCAGGATCAGGCCATCAAACAGTTTATCGACTGGAATACGCTGGGCCTTCTGGCCGGCATGATGATTCTGATTTCCGTCGTAAAGAAATCAGGCTTCTTCCGTGTACTGGCGCTGTGGGCCATGAAGATGTCCAAAGGGTCTCCCCGGGAACTGCTGATTCTTCTTTCCCTGGTTACGGCGGTGGGCGCATCGCTGATTGACTCCGTAACGGCAGCTCTGCTGATTGCTCCGATGACGATTTCTCTCTGCCGCATGCTGAAAATCACACCGGTTCCGATTCTGATTTCGGAAATCCTGATGTGCAACGTAGGCGGCACGGCTCTGATGATCGGCAATCCCCCCAATGTTATGATCGGTTCCGCAACGCACCTGGATTTCAATGACTTCCTGATCAATCTGGCACCGATGGTTGTTCTGGCCATCATTGCCACTCTGGTGGGCATTCTCTTTATTTTCCGCAAAGATCTGCCCCACGGACACCTTCCGAAGGAAGAAGTGGATAAGATTGATATCATGAGCGGCGTGGAAGATAAGATGATTTTCCATCGCTCACTGATTGTCCTGTTCCTGACCATTGTCGGATTTGTTCTTCATTCCACCTTCCATCTGCAGTCGGCAACCATTGCCATGACCGGCGGCGTCGTAGCCATGCTGGCATGCCGCATCAACCCGGAAGATGCGATGAAAGAAGTCGACCTGGATACGCTCTTCTTCTTCATGGGACTGTTCGTACTGGTCGGCGGCATGGAAAATGCCGGCGTCATCTCCGCTATTGCAAGCTGGGGCGTAGACCTGGTAAACGGGGATCATCATCTGATTACGCTGATGATCATCTGGCTCTCCGGTTTTGCTTCTGCCTTCATTGATAATATTCCTTTCACCGCAACGATGATTCCGCTGATCAAGGATATGCAGGCCATCATGAATCTGCCCCATGCAGATTATATGTGGTGGGCTCTGGCATCCGGTGCCTGCTTCGGCGGCAACGGCACGATGATCGGTGCATCCCCGAACGTTATCATGGTCGCGATTGCAGCAAAGGAAGGACACAATATCTCCTTCATGACGTTCATGAAGTGGTGCTTCCCGCTGATGGTCCTGTCCCTGATCGTCGCTACGGCATATGTTGAATTCCGGTATTTCTTCCTGGCAGGCATGTAATTTCAGGAATGAAAAAAGCAGTCTGTGTATGAGCCTTCGGGCTCGGCACAGGCTGCTTTTTGTTTTGTCTTCTTTCCGGAAACAGCTGTCCGCAGAGAATGTTTTTTATAGATGTTCTGCGCAGAATCTGCCCGTTTTTTTGACTCCGGGACGGCAGAATGATTGACAGAGTTTTAAGGGTAGTATAAAATTAAATATGTAAATATATAATTTTCCACGATTTTGGTGCGGAAGCAAACGACCGCCCGTAAACAGAGAATAAGGAGTCCGCCATGAATTTTAAGCCGAGCTACAAACAGTTTGCAGTCATCTTCAAAGCACTGTCCGATGAGACCAGACTGCACGTTGTGGATATGCTGTCCTGCCGCAGTATGACTGCTTCGGATCTGCTGTCCAATTTCACACTTTCCCAGTCTACCCTGTCCTACCACATGAAGATCCTCATCGAGGCAGGCGTGGTCAATGCTGTTCGGGAAGGGCTCTGGACGAAGTATTCCATTAACGATGAGACGTTCGGTATGATTATGGACTTCCTGCCGGAACTGTACAAGCTGAAAGATAAATGCATCTGCGAGCAGGTCAAGTACAGCAAGAAGCCTGCGGAATCCGTGGACGGAAAAGATATTTTCGGAAACTGACAGAGAAAGAAAATCCGCTTTTTTCGGGGACTCGGAAGAGCGGATTTTTTGTGCGCAAAAAGGCCGGAACAGCTCCGTGGAAAGGAGCGTTCCGGCCTTTTATCGTTAGGCTGTGAAAATTTCTGCAGATCAGCCGTGAAGGGAGAAGTGGCTTTCTGCCTCAATGATGCGGTAAACAAGCTCACCGGCATCGAAAAGGTCCTGTGCAGCCAGGATTTCCTGATTGGTGTGGAAATTGGCCATGCCCACGCCGAGAAGGACGGCAGGGAAACCTTTTGTACCGAACCAGTTTGCATCGCTGCCGCCGCCGGTGGAGCTGATGCTGACCGGGAATTTTGCTTCTGCGCAGGCGCTGCGGAAAAGAGCAACGGCGGGGCTTGTTTCTTCAACCTTAAAGGCATCGTAGGTCTTTTCCTTTTTGATGGTGAGCTGGCCCTGCGGGAATTTTTCTGCGGCGCTGCGGAAAGCATCCTCCATTCGGGAAACCAGTTTTTCCAGCTTTTCGTTATTCCGGCTCCGGGCCTCGCAGTGGACAGCGCAGTGCTCGGGAACAATATTGGTGGCGAGGCCGCCGGAAATGGTGCCGATGTTGCAGGTGGTTTCTTCATCAATCCGTCCGGTCGGGCAGGAGGCAATGCCGAGTGCGGCCATGGCGATGGCATTGGTGCCTTTTTCCGGACACATCCCTGCATGGGCAGCGACGCCTTTGCAGAGAAAATCGACGGTGTATTCGGAGGGGCCTTCATTGATGAGCGTGCCTGCCTTGCCGTCCACGTCCAGCGTATAGCCGAAATCAATGCCCTGCAGGTATTGTTCCTCAATGTGGGGGGAGCCGATGAGTCCGTTTTCTTCCTGTACGGTGAAGATGACCGTGATTTTGCCGTGGGGGATGTAGTTTTCCTTCATCAGGTGCAGTCCCTCCAGGATGGCTGCCACACCGGCTTTGTCGTCGCCGCCGAGGATGGTGTCGCCTTTGGAGGAGAAAATACCGTCCTGCAGGACGGGTTCGATGTTTTTACAGTTCTCCACGCAGTCCATATGGGCGGTGAAGGCCACCGAGGGGAGCCCCGGCATATTTTCGTTGAATACGGCAATCAGGTTGCCGCTGTTTCCGCCGGCAACGGAGCCGTTATTGTCCTCAACGATCCTGGAAGCCCCCAGGGTGCGGAGCTGCCGTTTCAGATAATCGCAGACTTCCCGTTCGCCCTTGGAGGGGGCATAGATGCGGATCAGCTCGGTAAAGCTTTTCTTGATTCTTTCTTCGTTAACCATAGTGTACCTCGTTTGTAAAACAGGCTGCTTCGAAGGAAACAGCATTCTTTTCATACTTTCCTTATTATACCCATTCCGCCGGGATTTTACAGACCTTTTGCCGTTTCCGCATCGTCTGAATCCTTCCGGCTTTTCTTTCCGGAGGCGTCCTCTTCGGTGAGCCAGAATCCCTTTCGGAGTGCTTCCTTGCCGAATTTCTGCTGAATCTCATCAATGGCTCTCTCTGCGGCAAGCTTCTTTTCTCTGTCCCGGGAAAAGAGGGAGGCCATGGAAACCTCCGGCCCCAGATTGGAGCAGGCTACGCCGATGAGGCGGATTCCCTCTTTCCGGGGAATCTTCCGGAGAAGCGCACGGGCCGCATCATAGATTTCTTTTTGGAGGCTGGTGGACTCGGGAAGGGTTACTGCCCGGGTGACCGTAGTGAAGGAAGCAAAACGGATTTTCAGGGAAACGGTGCGCGCCATTCTGCGGTGCTTTCTCAGGCGCTGTGCCACGATGTCGCTGTGGATGGCGATTTCCCGGTCAATCCGGTCCGGATCGATCAGATCCTCATCATAGGTTGATTCATCCCCGATGGATTTGATTTCCCGTCTGGCCTGTACGGGCCGGTCATCCTGCCCGAAAGCGAGCCGCTTCAGGACGCTTCCCTGGCTTCCCAGAAGGGCGGTGAGGCGGGATTCCGGGGCGTCCTGGATGTCACCGATGGTCAGGAAACGGGCGCGGATGAGTTTTTTCTCCGTGATCTCTCCCACGCCCCAGAGACGGCGCACCGGAAGGGGACGGAGAATCTGTGCTTCCTTTCCGTAGGGAATAATGCACAGCCCGTCGGGCTTGTTCATGTCGCTGGCCATTTTGGCGAGAAATTTGTTGGGAGCAATCCCTACGGAGGCAGTGAGACGGACCTTATCGGCAATTTCCTTCTTGATGGCCCGTCCGACCGCACCGACTGTGGGATAATGGATGCCCATGCCGGAAATATCCAGAAAGGCTTCATCAAGGGAAATGGGCTCATAAGCGCTGGCATAATGCAGCATGATTTCATGAATCTGCTCGGAGGCTTCCCGATAGGCATCGAACCGGGGCGGGAGGAAAATGCCTTCCGGACAGAGTTCTCTGGCCTGCATGACAGGCATGGCGGAATGAACGCCGTATTTTCTGGCTTCATAGGAGGCCGTGGCCACTACGCCCCGCCGGGATTTCCCGCCGATGATGACCGGTTTGCCCCGGTATTCCGGGAAGTCCCGCTGCTCCACAGAGGCAAAAAAAGCATCCATATCGACGTGCATGATCCATCGCTTCATTGCATTCCCTCCTTTCGTTTTCATCATAAAAAGAGCAGCGGGAAATGTCAAACCGCAGCAAAAAAGCCCCTGCCGCAGCAGAGGCTTTTCCGTCGATCAGGAGTTCGTTTTGCTGAATGTATTTTTTCCTTTCTTGAGCCGGTCCATGAGGAAGGGGGAGAAAATGGAAATCACGCAGAGAAGAATCAGAATCCAGCAGATCGGGGTGGAGAAAAGAATGGAAATATCTCCGCCCGACAGGAAAAGGCTTCTCCGGAGTCCTCTTTCTCCGATGGGTCCCAGAATCAGCGCCAGCACCACGGCAGCGGTATTGAGGCCGAGCTTCCGCATGAGGTAGCCGATGATGCCGAAGAGGAACATGATGATGACATCGACGAAACTGTTGTTGATCGCATAGGAGCCGACTACGCAGAGTACGAAGATGCAGGGAATGAGGATGGCATCGGACAGCTTGGCAATATGGGCAAAAATACGGCAGCCGCCCAGACCGATCAGGAGCATGCAGAACTGTACGATGACAAAGCCGGCAAAGAAGGTATAGGTCATGGGAGCATACTTGGTGAAAAGCTCCGGTCCGGGCTGGAGGCCCTGGATGATGAGGCCGCCCATGAGAACGGCGGTAACGGATTCTCCGGGGATGCCCAGCGTCAGGGGGGGGATCAGGGAGCCGCCGGTAACGGCATTGTTGGCTGCTTCGGAACCGGCTACGCCTTCAATATTGCCGTGGCCGAAGGTTTCCGGATGCTTGGAGAACTGACGGGCTGTATTGTAGCCGAGGAAGCAGGCAATGGAAGCGCCTGCGCCGGGAAGAAGACCGATGATATTTCCGATGATCCACGAGCGGATGACCGTGGGGCCGATGCGGCGGAGCTCGGAAAGTTTCAGCAGGACGGAATCCTTGAAGTGTACGATATTTCCTCTTTCCTTGATGGCCTTTTCCATGAGGATGAAGACCTGGGACAGAGAAAACAGGCCGATGAGGGCGCAGGTGACGTTGATTCCGTTGTACAGCTCATCAATGCCGAACATGAACCGTTCGGTTCCTTCCATCGGGTCCATGCCGATGGTGGACAGAATCAGGCCGAAAGCGCCGGACATGAGGCCCTTCACCATGGAACCGGTGGTTACGCCGGCGATGATGGTCAGGCCGAAAAGGGCGAGCCAGAAATATTCCGGGCTGCCGAATTTCATGGCCAGCTCTGCCAGAAGGGGAGCAAAGAAGTACAGGGAAATACAGGAAAGCAGACCGCCGAAGAAGGAGGCGATGCACGCTGTCCCCAGGGCTTTTCCGGCTTTTCCCTGTTTGGTCAGCTCATACCCGTCCAGAGCGGTCGCTGCAGAAGCAGGAGTACCCGGGGTATGAATGAGAATGGCGGAAATGGAACCGCCGAAAATAGCGCCGCAGTAAATGCCGCCGAGCATGATCAGCCCTGTTTCCGGGTGCATCCCGAAGGTGAGGGGAAGCAGGAGGGCAACGCCCATGGCAGCGGAAAGACCGGGCATGCATCCGATGACGACGCCGATCGTGACGCCGATGATCATCATGAGCAGGTTCATGGGCTGCAGGGCGTTGCCGAAGCCCGCAGCCATCAGAGATAAGGTTTGCGCGTCCATAAATCCTCCTTATAAGAAATCTTCCAAGAGCATGCCCTTCGGCAGCGGCACATTCAGGAATGTGTCGAAGGTGCCGAAGATCAGACCCGCCATTACGACCAGAATAAGGACGATGTAAAGAGGACGGATTCTGAAATATTTCAGGGAAAGGAAAAGATAAATCATGGCCGCAGGATAGAATCCGATGAGCTGCAGCAGTACGAAGAATACGAGAAACAGGCCGAAGAGGACCCAGAACTGCCGCGGAAGGAATCCTTCGAATACGACGGGAATATCGTTTATGATTTCATGACTTCCCCGGTAATCCCGGAACATGAACATCACGCGGACCGTGGTGAGGATCACGAGCAGTCCGATGACGAATTCCGGATAATACCGGGCTTCTCTCGGAAATTCCTGGGTCAGCGCCAGGAAAAACAGGCTGAAGGCGTACATGAAACCGCAGATCAGTATGTCTGACTTTTTCATAGAGAAAACTCCTTGCAAAGAATCCCCGAAGCGGGGGCGGAAAACGGAGATCTTCCGGAAAAGCGCTCCGTTCTCCTGAAATACAGAAAATATCCCACTGAAAATGGGATATTTTCCGAAAACAGGAATGAATGATTTCCGGCTGTCTTCCGGGAGCCGGAAGAAGCGGCCGGTCTTATTTCTGGCCGTCCTGCGTATAGAGCTTGGCTACAACATTCTTGCAGAATTCCATCTGGTTCTGGATCAGTTCGGCCAGCTGCTTGCTGTCTTTGTAATCCATGACCATGCCGGCCTTTTCGTGAGCGTCCTTGACTTCCGGATCTTCCATGGTCTGTTTGAATGCATTCTCGTAGAATTTGATGATGTTTTCCGGAGTGCCCTTCGGAGCAACGAGAGCACGGGCTGTACCGTACCATTCGTTGTAGTAGCCCAGTTCGCCCAGGGTGGGAACATCAGGCATGTTCGGGTCTCTCTTCGTATCGTAGATGCCGAGGACCTTCAGCTCCGGATTGTCGCCGCCGATCAGCTGTGCCACATCGGCCACCTTTGCGCAGGAGAAGTCGACTTCACCCTGACGGAGTGCCAGAAGCTGGTCTGCCGTGCCGCCGTAGGGAACGGCATTGTATTCAAAGCCTGCGGTGGTGGAAAGGAGCTGTGCTGCCGTATGGTTGGAGGCCTGTACGCCGTTGGTGGAAGCTTTCAGCTGACCGGGATGCGCTTTGGCATCTTCCACGAGTTCTTTCAGCGTGTTCCACTTGGCATCCTTGCGGACTACGACAACGGAGGTTTCCGTCAGATGGTTGCAGATCGGAACAATGGATTTGTCATCGAACTGGGCGCCCTTCTGTGCAGCCAGCGTGGTGTAGGTGGGGAGATTGATAAAGCCGATGGTGTAGCCGTCCGGCTTTGCCTTGGACAGTTCGGTCCAGCCGATCTTTCCGTCTGCACCCGGTTTATTTTCGATGACCAGGGTCTGCCCTACATATTTCTTGGCGCTGTTTGTGAGAAGACGGGCGCCGGTATCCGTGCCGGAGCCTGCTTTATAAGCAACAATGACCTTTACATCCTTCGTGGGCTTCCAGTCTCCGCCGCTGTTTCCGGACGATTTGCTGTCTCCGCCGCATCCGCTGAAAAGAATGCCGGCTGCCAGTACCGCTGTGCCGATCCATGCCATTTTTTTCTTATTCATACTGCTGATTCCTCCTTATAAAAACTACAAACATCCATGAAGAACATTCCGAGAATGAATCTCTTTCGCGCTTCCATTATTGTAATATTTTCGTAAAGATATTGTAAGGAATATGTATACTCGCATGAAATAAGGGTATGCTTGTTATCGGATGCAGAGGAAGGATTCCTTCACCGGAACAGGCCGGAAAAGACCGCGGAAAACGGAATAATTCGCAGGACAGGGAGATTTTTGACCGGGAAAGATGAAAAAACAGGGGCAGACCTATGCCGGGAAAACATGAAACAGCCGGAAAGTCAATACTTTTTGGAAAGGATAAAACTTTTCTATACGCGCCTATTAAGAGGGGCCTGTACGCTTTGTCCGGCCGCTATACCATATCTTGTGCAGATGCTCTTGACACCTCAAAATTTCCGTGGTACTCTAGGCATACAACATAAAGTCTTCGCGGAACTGACGGATATAATGTGGAAATGACCACGTGAACCGCGGAGAAACTGATCGGCCGACCGTCTGGGCAGGGAAACCTACTCAGGCGGTTTTTACGTCTCCGGTTTCCCTCTGGTATTGATTCTGGAGGGTAAAATGAAAAAGAAGAATCGTTGGCTCATCGCCCTGTCTGCCGTGGGAATCCATATCTGCATCGGCAGCGTTTATGCGTGGAGCGTGCTTACACGTCCGGTTATGGCGGAAATGGGACTGTCCCTGTCTGCCGTTACATGGGCGTTTTCCATTGCCATTCTGTTCCTGGGAATGTCCGCGGGTTTTCTGGGCGGCATCGTGGAACGGATGGGGCCCCGCAATTCGGGGATTCTTTCGGCCTGCTTTTTCGGGACCGGGCTTCTCGGTACGGCGCTGGCCATCGATCTCCGGTCGCAGTGGCTGCTTTATTTCTTTTACGGATGCATCGGCGGCATCGGTCTGGGGACGGGATACATCACGCCGGTATCCACGCTGGTGAAATGGTTCCCGTCGCACCGGGGCTTTGCGACCGGTCTGGCCATCATGGGCTTCGGCTTTGCCGCTCTGGTGGCAGGACCGCTCACGCGTTTCCTCACGGATACGTACGGTCTTGTAGATAATTTCCTGATTCTCGGTGCAGGCTATGCGGTTATCATCGTGCTGTCCGCTTCCTACCTGCGTCCTCCCAGAAAGGGAGAAATTCCCATGCTGCTGGAAGAGGTCCTGGAACAGGAAGCCAATCTGGGAACAAAGCGGACCATGGTGGGCCCGCAGATGACCAGAAAGGAAGCTATGCATACCTGGAAATGGTATGCACTCTGGTGGATTTTCTTCACCAATATTACCTGCGGGATCGGGCTTCTGGCAGTTGCATCGCCTATGGCACAGGATGTTATCGGCATGAATCCGGCGGAAGCGGCTTCCCTGGTCGGCATTATCGGCATTGTGAACGGCGGCGGCCGTATTGTGTGGTCCACGATTTCCGATAAGATCGGCCGCGGCGTGACCTACATGGTTTTCTTTGCTTTGGAAACGGCTGCTTTCTGGGTGCTTTCCTCTGCATCGGACAGTTTCCTCTTTCAGGCGCTGGTGCTGGGAATCATTTCCTGCTACGGCGGCGGCTTCTCCTGCATGCCCGCCTATCTGTCCGACATTTTCGGCGTGCGCCAGCTTTCCTCCATCCACGGTTCAATTCTGACCGCCTGGGGAATTGCGGGTATTGCCGGTCCGGTTATTCTTTCCGTGATGAAGGAAACCACCGGCGGCTATGCGGCAACACTCCATTTGTTTGCCGGCATGCTGGCTCTGGCCTTTATTGTTGCGGCGGTTCTCCGCTGGCGCAATGAAGCGGATAAAAAGCAGTGGGCTCTCCGGGAAGCGGAAGAAGCGTCCTGCTGAGCCGCTTCCTGAAATCGGAAATGAAATTTCAGACCTGTCTGTCCTTTCGGGCGGACAGGTTTTTCTCTGCAAAGCTTTCGCATTTTCTCTCTGCCCATTATCCGGTGTATAATATAGGTATAAATAAGAAGGAATTTCATCGTAGGGAATTCTGTTTCCCTGGAATAAGAGGTGCTTCTTATGGAACGTGCGGAACGGTGGAAACGAATCGTATATCTTTGCTGTGCGGTGCAGATCGGTGCGGGCATTTCCCTGGTCGGGGTGATGAGCTTCCTGCCGCTTTTTCTTTCGGAGCTGGGAATCCATGATTCGGGAGATGCGGCCTTCTGGGCCGGACTGATTACGGGAGTCACGCCTTTCATGATTGCTCTGTCATCGCCCTTCTGGTCGCTGCAGACTGCCAAACGGGGCGTGCGGACGATGATGTCCTTTGTCCTGGCTTCAGTGACGGTGTGTATTCTTCTGTCGGGAATCACCACGGCGCCGTGGCAGCTGCTGATTCTCCGGGCCATTCAGGGGCTGGTCGGCGGATTTGTCCCCATCGGGCTGGCTGCGGTGTCTGCGGTGACGCCGGAGGAAAAGACGTCGTGGGCCATGGGCTGCTTTCAGGCGGCCATGGTATGCGGCATCATGTTCGGACCTCTCCTGGGCGGGCTGATTGCGGATTACCTGGGATACCGCATGCCCTTCTTCATTTTCGGCGGTCTGTCCTTCTGCTGTCTGATTGCCGTGCGGAGAGTCATGCCCGGCATGAAGGGCATGATGAAGAAGGCGGAAAAGAAGGAGTCCGCGTGGGCGCAGATTCTCTACTTTATGAGAATTCCCCGGGTGCGGATCATGACTTTCCTGCAGTTTCTCTGCAATTTCGGGATCACCGGGATCGGACCGATTCTGCCTCTGTATATCAAACAGGAAATCGGCGGGGAAACGGAGATGGTTGCCACTGTGGTGGGCATCATCATTTTCATGGCAGGCGGATTTTCCGCCATGTCTTCGCTCCAGGTGGGGAAGGTGACCCAGCGGTTCCGGATTCACCGGGTGCTGCTTTTTGCCACTGCTTTTGTGGGAGCGACCTTTTTGCTGCAGTATGCAGCGTCTTCCATATACGGACTGGGCTTCTGGCGGGCCGTCACGGGAATCGGGATGGGCCTTATTGCTCCCTGTACGAATACGATTCTGGCCAAGTCGGTGCCGCCGGAGAAGCGGACCATTATATTCGGCGTGGTGTCGTCCTTCTTCCTGATGGGGAATGTGGCAGGACCGGTCTGCTCCGGAATCATTGCCGGCTGGTTCTCCTATTCCGCCGTTTTCTGGACGACCGCTGTCACGTTTTGGGGAGCGGCTGTGCTGATCTTCCTGAATTTCCGGAATGATCGGAGCGGCATCTGAAAATTTTGGGGATTTTCCCGGACCGGCGGAGGAATGCTTGACGAATCGGACGGAAGCGGCTAAAATATAGGAATGTATAAGCATGGATGAAGACGGTTTGCGTCAGGAAACATCGCAGCGAGCCCGGACGGTGGGAGCGGGTATGGGAAAGCGCAGACAGATCACTTCGGAGCTCCGGGGAAGAAAAGCCCCGGCGGGACATCGTTAACTGTACCAAGTGGCCGCAGAGCCGGTCATGAGGGTGGTACCACGGGAACTTTTCCCGCCCCTTAGGGGGCGGGATTTTTTTATTCCATTATGCAGGAGGAAGAACATGGATTACAGCAAGACACTGCAGCTGCCTCAGACAGATTTCCCGATGCGCGGAAATCTTCCGAAGAAAGAACCGCAGTTTGTAGAATTCTGGCAGAACAATGAGCTTTATGAAAAGAGAGTCGAAAAGCGGAGAAAAGAAGGAGCACCGACTTTTGTCCTTCACGATGGACCGCCTTATGCAAACGGCAAGATTCATATCGGCCATGCACTGAACAAGACTCTGAAGGATATCATTGTCCGTTATCATCATATGGCCGGCTTTGAGGTCAATTATATTCCCGGATGGGATACCCACGGTCTGCCGATTGAATATGCCGTACTGAAGGATTCCGGCGAAGACCGGGCCAACATGACACCGCTGGAACTGCGCAGAAAGTGCCTGGAATATGCGAAGAAATGGATTGCCATTCAGAAGTCCGATTTCATCCGCATGGGCGTTGTCGGCGATTTCAAGCATCCCTATGTGACCTATGATCCGCATCTGGAAGCCAAGGAACTGGAAGTTTTCGGCGAAATGGCCAACAAGGGCTATATTTACAAGGGCAAGAAAGCCGTTTACTGGTGCACCCACTGCGAAACCGCACTGGCAGAAGCAGAAATTGAATACAAGGACAGAAAGTCTCCGTCCATTTACGTCAAGTACCCCGCTCTGGACATCAAGGGACTCGGACCGGACGGCGTACCGCAGGAAAAGCTCTTTGCCGTTATCTGGACCACCACTCCGTGGACCATCCCGGCTTCCCTCTATATTTCTGTAAATCCGAAGTTCACCTATGTATGGGTACACAATAAGGCAGCCGATGAATACTACCTGATGAACAAGGAACTGGCTCCGGCAGCGCTGGCAGACTGCAAGGTAGAGGATTATGAATTCGTCGGCCGGGAAATGCTCGGCGCCGAATGGGATCTGGCCACCTTCAAGCATCCGCTGGCACTGTATGACCGTACGATTTACGTTCTGGAAGGCAACCACGTCACACTGGATGCCGGCACAGGCTGCGTTCATACCGCTCCGGGACACGGCGTGGACGATTTCGAAGTTTACAAAACCTATGAAAACGCAGGCAAGCTGAATCAGCCCATCGTCTGCCCCGTTGATGAAAAGGGCCGCATGACGGAAAAAGCCGGAGAATTCCTGGCAGGCAAAACCGTCTGGGAAGCAGAAGGTCCGGTCATCTCCGCTCTGGCGCACGAAGGACATCTGCTGGGCAAGAAGTCCATTCACCATCAGTATGCACACTGCTGGCGGTGCAAGCAGCCGATCATTTACCGCGCAACCGATCAGTGGTTTGCTTCCATCAATGATTTCCGCGACAAGGCACTGGAAGCGGTAGACAATACCCGCTTCATTCCTTCCTGGGGACATGACCGTCTGTACAATATGATCCGCGACCGTCAGGACTGGTGCATTTCCCGCCAGCGTTCCTGGGGCGTGCCGATTCCTGCCTTCTACTGCGATGACTGCGGCAAGTGGATCATCACTCCGGAAACGATGAAAAAGGTAGAGGAAATCGTGGAAAAAGAAGGCACCGATGCATGGTGGGCTCATACCGCAGAAGAACTCCTGCCGGAAAACTTCAAATGCCCCCACTGCGGCGGCACCCATTTCCACAAGGAAAAGGACATCATGGATGTATGGTTCGACTCCGGCTCCACCTGGAACGGCGTGCTGAAGCAGCCGCATGAACAGTGGGGAGATCTGAAGTATCCCTGCGATCTGTATCTGGAAGGCTCCGACCAGCACCGCGGCTGGTTCCATTCCTCCCTGCTCTGCTCCGTTGCTACGAACGGCTTCGCTCCCTACAAGGCTGTTCTGACCCACGGCTTCACCATGGACGGCGAAGGCCGCAAGATGAGTAAATCTGTAGGCAATGTCGTAGCTCCGCAGGATGTAATCAACAAGTACGGCGCCGATGTCATGAGACTGTGGATTTCCTCCGTGGATTACCAGGGCGATGTCCGTCTGTCCGACAAGATCATCAAATCCATGAGCGATGTATACCGCAAGATCCGCAATACATTCCGCTACCTCCTGGGCAACCTGAGCGATTTCGACTATAAGAAGGATGCTGTAGCCTATGAAGACATGGAAGAACTGGACCGCTGGGCACTTCTCCGTCTGGAACAGGTAAAGCGCACTGTTCTCAAGGCTTATGAAGATTATGAATTCCATGTCATGTACCATGCGGTTCACAATTTCTGCACCGTAGACCTGTCCTCCATCTATCTGGATATTCTGAAAGACCGCCTTTACACGGAAAAGAAGGACGGCCATCTCAGACGGAGTGCACAGACCGCCATGTATGAAATCCTGCTGACCCTGGTCCGCCTGGTTGCACCGGTTCTCTGCTTCACTGCAGAAGAAGTATGGCAGGCTCTTCCGAACAAGGAAGAACGGGAATGGTCCGTTCATATGGCAGACATGCCGGAACTGAAGGATCAGTACCTGGATGCTGCACTGGATGAAAAGTGGAAGAAACTGCTTGCTCTCCGTTCCGTTGCCATGAAGGCTCTGGAAGAAGCAAGACAGGCAAAGACCATCGGCCATCCGCTGGATGCAGAAGTTACCCTCTATGCGGAAGGGGAGAACCTGCAGATGCTGAAGGATATGGAAAAGGACCTGGCTGACTTCCTCCTCGTTTCCCAGGCACACATTGCGGAAGGTGCAGACAAAGCACCGGAAGGCGCTGCTTCCAATGAAGACGGCACCGTAAAGGCCAGCGTAGCTGTATGCGAACTGGAAAAATGCGAACGCTGCTGGAAGCGTACCGGAGATGTGGATACGGATGAAAAGCATCCCCACGTATGCAGCCGCTGCGCTCACGTCCTGGAAGAAATGGGAATGTAAGAGCGGCAGAAGCCCGGAAATGATAAAAGAAAAGGACGCCCTTCGGGGCGTCTTTTTTCGCGGCCGGGAAGCCCGGGAATCAGCCTGCCGGACGGCGGTATTGGTTATTCTTCTGTGTTCTGATACAATGAATAAAAGGTCTTTTCAATATGGAGGAAGAAGATGTACGAGGAAACAACCATTGCAGCCATTGCCACCGCACCCGGAGAGGGCGGGATCGGCGTGGTGCGCATCAGCGGAATCGATGCGGTGCGCATTGCAGACAGCATATTTCGGACAAGAAAGGGAATTTCTCTGACGGAGGCAGAACCGTACCGCATGTACTACGGCCATGTTATGAAGGACGGAGCTGCCGTCGATGAAGGTCTGGCCGTCATCTTTAAGGCTCCCCATTCCTATACGGGCGAGGATGCGGCGGAAATTCAGCTGCACGGCTCTCCTGAGGCGCTCCGGGAAACGCTGGAGCTGGCCATGGAAAAGGGAGCACAGCAGGCACCGCGGGGAGAATTCACCAAGCGGGCGTTCCTGAACGGCCGTCTCGACCTGACTCAGGCAGAAGCGGTCATGGACATCATTTCCGCCCGGGGCGGAGCCTCCCTGGCACAGGCGGAAAGCCACCTGTCGGGCAAACTGTCCCGCTTTGTCCGGGAGAACCGGGAGCACCTCAAGGATTTCATTGCCAAGCTGGAGGTCACCATTGATTATCCCGAGGAGGATCTGGAGGATCTGACCCTGGAGGAAATCCGGGAGGGCGTGGACCGCCTGGAGAAGGAGCTTGCTGCGCTGCTGGAACGGTCAAAGGAAGGCCGGATCATCCGGGACGGACTCCGTACGGTCATCGTGGGGCGGCCGAATGCGGGGAAATCCAGTCTGCTCAATGCGTTCCTGCAGGAGGACCGGGCGATTGTAACGGATATCCCGGGCACTACGAGGGATACCATTGAAGAATCCATTAAAATCGGCGGGGTGCCGCTCGTATTGATGGATACGGCAGGACTGCGGGAAACCGACAACAAGATTGAGCAGATCGGCATTGAAAAGGCGAAGGAGTCCATGCGGAAAGCCGATCTGATTCTGGCGGTCATTGACTGCTCTGTTCCGCTGGAGGTGGAGGACCGGGAACTCCTGGCATCCCTGAGGGGGCGGAAGGCCATTGTGATCCTGAATAAAAATGATATGACCCGGGCGGTTTCCGAGGAGGAGGTCCGGGCGCTTTCCGGCGGTGCGGCGTGCATCTTCGTTTCCGCCCTGTACCAGAGCGGTCTGGATGAGGTGCGGAACGAGCTGCGGCGCATCACGGCAAGACAGGATGCCGATGCGGGAAGAGAGCTTTTCCTGACCAATCTGCGCCATGTGGATCTGGTGAAGAAAGCTCTGGAAGCCGTGCGGCGGGCACAGGATTCCATTGCACAGCAGATGCCGGAGGACTGCATCGTGGTGGATCTCACAGAGGCATGGAACCTGATGGGAGAAATTACAGGAGATACCGTAGACAACGAACTGATCAATACCATCTTTGACCGGTTCTGCGTCGGGAAATAAAAGAGACCGCGGTTTTCCGCGGCTTTTTGACAGGACGGTTAAAGGAAACAGGCAGGATCTGCCGCAGAACATTCGGACGGCCGGGAGAAGACGGGAGCTTCTGCCGGCTTTCCGGGATTTTTGGGATCATTTTTGGGAGGAAATATGGGAAAATCGAAAGGCTTGTCCATGACAAAGGGACCCATGGCGGGGCCGATGCTCCGTCTGGCCGTGCCGCTGGCCCTGACAGGGATGCTGCAGCAGTTCCTGAATACCACCGATACCTTTGTGGTGGGGCGCTTCGTGTCCACGGAGGCGCTGGCCGCTCTGGGAAACAACGGACCTCTGGTGGGGCTGCTGGTAAGTCTTTTCATGGGGCTTTCTCTGGGTGCCAATGTGGTCATTGCAAAAGCTCTGGGCGGACGAAGAATTGCCGATGCAAGCAATGCCATCCATACCTCCTTTTTCCTCGCTGTTTTCTGGGGACTGGGCATCGCTGCGGCGGGGGAAGCCGCTGCCTCATGGGCGCTCCGGTCGCTGGGTGTTCCGGAAGCGGTTTTTCCGGAAGCGGAGCTGTACCTGCGGATTTATCTTCTGGGACTCCCCGGCATTGCACTCTATAACTTTGCCTCAGCGATTTACCGGAGCAAGGGGAATGCAAAGACACCTCTCTATGCGCTGGGAGCAGCAGGGTTTCTGAACGTCATCATGGATCTGGGCGCGGTTTATTTCGGACTGGGCCTTTTCGGCGTGGTCTGCGCCACCACGGCGGCAAACTACCTGTCGGCCGCGCTTCTTTTCCTGGCGCTCCGGAGCGAGCACGGCGCTCTCCGGGTATATCCCGGAGCCATCCGCTGGCACGGCGCCTTCGGGAAGGAAATCCTGCGCATCGGGATTCCCGCCGGGGTACAGGGCATGGTCTTCTGCCTGTCCAATGTCATTATCCAGTCCGCCATCAACAGCCTGGGAGCGGAGGTTATGGCGGCTTCCGCGGCAGGACTTGTTCTGGAGCTGAATACTTACTGCTTCCTTTTTGCCTTCGGACAGACCATGACGACCTTTGTGAGCCAGAACTACGGAGCAGGCAATCTGCGCCGGTGCCGGGATATTTCCCGGAAGGGGCTTATGATTTTCTGCTGTCTCAATCTTTTGATTTCCGCTGCATCCTGTCTGCTGTCGGGACTGTTTCTTTCCCTTTTCGGACTGTCCGGGGAAACAATTGCTGTCGGGCAGACAAGAATCTACACTGTTGTAGGCTTTTACGTTCTCTGCGGCGCTATCGACCTGATCAGCGGCATCCTCCGCGGCTACGGTCTGTCCCTCCCTCCGGCGCTGCTGATGCTGTTTACCATCTGCGGCGTCCGCGTCCTCTGGGTCTATACGGCCTTTGCTGCCGATCCGGCCTTCCTGACCGTCATGTACAGCTATCCTCTGAGCTGGGCGGTGACGCTGCTCTGTCTGATTCCGCTGTATTTTTACTATCGGCGCAGACTGGGACTGCACAGGGCATGAAAGATTTCCCGAAAAGCACGTGTCAAATATTTTTGTTTGACACGCTCCCCTCTCTTGGATATAATTAATCTGTTATGGTGCAAAAAATGGCACTGCCGCCAGGTAAGGAGGTGTTACTGATGGCAAAAATGACATTCCAGCCGAACAACCACTGGAGAAAACAGACTCACGGTTTCCGCGCTCGTATGAAGACAAAAGCAGGCCGTATTGTTCTGAAGAGAAGAAGAGCAAAGGGCAGAAAGGTATTAAGTGCCTAATTCTGAAAGCGAAAAGGAAAGGACGGATTTCAGTCTTCCCCGTTCCTCCCGTATACGACTGAACAAGGATTACCGGCGGATTTACCGGACCGGAAAGCGCTGCAGCAACCGGGCCGGACTGGTTTATGTGACGAAAGTCAGAAAACCGGATATCCGGGTGGGATTCGTGGCAACCAAAAAGATCGGACATGCTTTTGCCCGCAACCGATCCAAGAGGCTCATGAAGGAAGTCTACCGGCTTCACCGGCATGAGCTGAAGGGCGGCTATGATGTAATCATGCTGGCAGGACGCTTCCTTACAGGCGCCACCTACCAGGAAGCAGAGAAGGCTGTATTGGCGCTGTGGCGTAAAGCCGGAATCCTGTGAGGCGATAAAATGAAAGCTCTTTTGATTGCGCTGATCCGCTTTTATCAGACTTTTATTTCCCCCCTTCACGGTCCGTGCTGTCGTTTCACGCCGACCTGCAGCGAATACGCACTGCAGGCTCTGCAAAAATACGGAGTACTGAAAGGCAGTTGGCTCGCGGTTAAAAGGATTTGCAAATGCCATCCCTTCCATAAGGGCGGCTATGATCCTTTGCCGTGATCCGCTGCCTTTTTGCGTAATTTTATTTCATGGCAGATGCCGTGTATTTGGCCGTAACACATTTCCCAAAACTCACCCGGCTTTTGAAATGAAGAGGGCCGGGATATTTACGGTTGAAAATAAGACCGCATAAGGAGTAACTGTTGAATGAGTGATTTTGAAATCCCGATTTTGAGCACTTTTGTAGGCTTCCTTGCAGACATCATGAAGGTATGCCTCGAATTCTGCTACAAAATCACCGATGACCTGGGCTTCCCCAGCTATGGGGTGGCCATTATCGTACTGACCATCATTATCAAGACCCTTCTTCTGCCGCTGGCACTGAAGCAGATCCGCTCCATGAAGGCCATGCAGGAAATCCAGCCGGAGATGCAGAAGATCCAGAAGAAGTATAAGAACGATCCGAAGATGCTCCGCGAGGAAATGCAGAAGCTGTACAGGGAACACAATGCCAATCCGATGGCAGGCTGCCTGCCCCTTCTGGTGCAGATGCCGTTCCTTGTTTCCATTTACTATGCTCTGCAGGGATTCGCCTATGATCCGGCGCATGAAAGCTTCCTCTGGCTCCAGAGTCTGGCCGTACCGGATGAAACCTATGCACTCCCGCTCCTGGCAGCTCTTTCCACTTTTGTGATTTCCTGGCAGACTACGCCGAAGGATGCACCGAGCAACCAGAAAACCATGCTCATCATCATGCCTCTGATGATCGGCTGGATGGCTCTCAGTTTCCCGAGCGGCCTTGTCATTTACTGGACCATGTGCAATGTGTACCAGCTGGTACAGCAGACCATCATGTACCGCGGGGAAATGAAGGATCGTCTCTTCGGAAGCCGTAAAAAAGGAACGGTCACCGTTCACGGCGGCGTACAGCAGGCCCGGAGCGAGGAAAGAAAGAAGAAGGTTGTCCGCAAGAAAATCATCCGCAAGGTGGTAAAGAAGAAGCCGGAAGAAGCGCCGGCTGAAAAGACCGCCGCTGCAGAGGATGAAAAAGAAGCAAAAGAAAAAGAAGAAAATAAGAAAGAACAGAAGGCGGAAAAGGCAGATATCCGCCCGACCGAAGATATATCCGGGGAGAAATCCGAGGATAAGTCCTCTGAAAAGGAAAGCAATCCGTCCGGGGAGGCTGAACAGAAATGAAAACAGTGAGAATCAAAGCAAAGACCGTTGAAGCCGCTGTAGAAGAAGGGTTGAAGCAGCTGGGCATCACCCGTGCCGAAGCTGTCGTGCACGTTGTGGAAAAGCCCTCTACCGGTTTATTCGGTCTTCTTCATAAGAAAATGGCGGTAGTGGATATCTCTGCTCCGGAAATTCCGGCAGAACCGGAAGAAACACCGGAAGCACCGGCCGCAGAAGAACCTCGGACCGATGATGTACCGGCGGAAGCACCGGCTGCAGAACCGGCGGAACCGAAGGCAGAAGAACCGGCAGCGGCATCCGAAGCGGAACCGGAGGAAAACGGGGAAGAAACTCCGGCAGAACCGGAAGAAGCACAGGCGGAAGAAGTGCCGGAAGAAAAGGAAGAAGAAAAGCCCTTTGATCCGGAAGAACAGAAGAAGGTCGCTGAAGAAGCCAGAAAATTCCTGGAAAACGTATTCCGGGGCATGGACCTTCCCGTTATCATGGAATGCATGATGAATGAAGAACGGATTCTCTTCAGCCTCCACGGCGAAGGACTGGGAATCCTCATCGGCAAGCACGGCCAGACACTGGATGCCCTCCAGTATCTGACCAACCTGGCTGCAGGGAAAGCCGCTCACGGCCGCTACTTCGTGATGCTGGATGTGGAAAACTACAGGGAACGCCGGAAGGATACCCTGGAAGCACTGGCCAAACGCCTGGCAGGAAAAGTAAAGCGTACCGGCGAACCTGTCAAACTGGAACCGATGCCGGCCGGCGAACGTCGGATTATTCATCTGGCGCTGCAGGACGATGACGCTGTCATTACCGAATCCGAAGGCGAAGCACCGTACAGATACATTACGATCAGACGGAAATAAAATCATAAAGGACGGAAATCAGGAAGAACCGGAGCGCCGAAAGGCACTGGGGATTCCCGGTTCCGTCTTTTTTGATGCGTTTTCCCGGAAGCAGTCATGTCCGCTGCAGAGCGGCAGAATGGAAGGCACTGCCTTTGAAAAATTGAAGTGCGGTCATTGTCATTTTTCCGGATTCTGTTATACTGGTAAAAGGCCGAGGGGGAGCGCCCTGGACCTGTTTCACTGTAAGCGAGGGAACCCGTGTTCCGGGGTGAGAGGGCACCACGAAGTGCCGACCGACGGCAGCTTTTGCTGCGGAAGCTTTGCAGGGAAACTGAACGCCTTCGAAGCCGCTGCCGGGGATTTCGGGAGGCGTGAAAAATGAAGAAAGAAAACCATGTACTGCGTATGATTTTTTTGTCGATGCTCGTAGGGCTGGGGGTTGTTATTTCCCCGATTCTCCGCATCGAAGGAATGTGCCCTATGGCGCATCTGATCAATATTACCTGCTCCGTTTTTATGGGGCCCTGGTACTCTCTGCTCTGTGCATCGCTCATCGGCATTCTCCGCATGGTACTTATGGGAATTCCTCCGCTGGCACTGACCGGAGCGGTCTTCGGTGCAGTGCTGTCGGGGATTCTTTACCGGGCCGCAAAGGGCTGTCTCTGGGCGGCTGTTCTGGGGGAAATCATCGGAACCGGCATCATCGGTGCCGTGGCATCCTATCCGGTCATGGAAATTTTCTACGGCCGTACGGGACTCTCGTGGATGTACTATGTACCGCTCTTCATCAGCGGAACGCTGATCGGCGGCTCTCTGGCTTATGCGCTGCTGACTATGCTGGCGCGGAACGGTGCCCTCCGGGAATTTCAGCAAAAGCTGGGCGTGCAGGTTTATGACAGAAAGAAATAGGATGAAAAAAGTCTTTCCCTTTCGTGGGGAAAGACTTTTCTTTATCAATGTATGCATGAAAAAAGACGCTGCCGGAATCCTTTCTGTAAATTCCGGCAGCGTCTTTCGGTCTGGTGGAGATAAGGAGGATCGAACTCCTGACCTCTTGCATGCCATGCAAGCGCTCTCCCAGCTGAGCTATACCCCCATGCGGTTATGAAAAAATTGTATCATTGCCGCACGGAGGCTGTCAAGACAGGGATTCAGGGCTGCACGTCTGTGATTTTATGCCGTTTCAGCCAGGCTGTCATGTAGCTGCAGTCCGAGGCGAAGGGAATATGATTTTCGCTGACCCATTGATAAAAGGCCTGCGCCAGCTGTGCCGCCAGCCCCTGTCCGCCCAGCTCCGGCGGAACAATCGTATGGATAACCCGGCAGATTCCGTCTTTCTCTTCATATTCCAGATAACAGAGTCCTTTCGGATCATTGATGATGAAGCGGCTGTTGGGAGAATCATGAATGACCATGGCAAACCTCCTTATGAAATTTCGTTTTTCTTCGTTTTTCTCATTATATCATATGATTTTTCTTTCGGACGATGAATCGGAAGGGTTACGGTTTCCGGCTGAATAAGGTATTATTTAAAATATTTGTGACAATAGAAAAAAACGGGTAACGGCGCCTCTTGTCCCTTCCTCCCTGCGGGAAGGGACAGGGGCCTTTTTACATTTTATCCGGGTTCTTTGTCAAAAAAGGATTCTGTTTTCAGGAGGTATGTTATGGAAGAGAAAAATTTGGATGCGGAGAATGCCCGCCGGGAGGAATTGTCCAGGATTCCAAAGATGACGATGAAGGGAGCGGTATCCCTGGTGCTGGGGATTCTGTTCTTTTCCGGTCTGTTTGCGGATGTAGCAGGGATGGAATGGCTGAGGGCTTTTGACTTCAGTACGCTGATCGGTAAATTCGGTGTTATGAAAGGAACCACCAGTACATTTGTCGGTTCCGGCGGCGAAGGTGCCCGGGCAGGATTCCTGTTTGCACTGTCCCTGGTTCCGTCGGTCATGCTGGCTATCGGTTTTGTCAATGTGCTGGATCATTACGGCGCTCTTGCTGCAGCGCACAGACTGATGACGCCGCTTCTGAAGCCGCTGCTGGATGTACCGGGTCTGGTCGGTCTGACATTGATTACGGACCTGCAGAGTACCGATGCAGGCGCTGCACTGACCAAGGAGCTTCTGGATGAAAAGCTGATCGACAAGAGAGAACAGACGATCATTGCAGCATGGCAGTATTCCGGGGCCGGTATGGTCAATAACTATTTTGCTATCTGCGGGGCGCTTTTCGGGGCGCTGCTCTGTCCGATTCTGGTTCCGCTGATCGTAATTTTCGTATTGAAGTTTGTGGGCGCAATTATCTGCCGCCTTGTATTGGATTCGGTTTACAAAGGGGATTTCAAAAATGACAGATAAGAAGGAAGCGGTGCAGCAGGCACCGGCAGCAAAAAAGAATGCGCCCGCCAATATTTTTGATGTGTTTATCGAAGGGGCGCGCAAGGGCTGGGCACTCGCTACGGGAAATCTGGTCCCCAATGTACTCATGGCCTTTGTACTGGCATATATCCTGAATATTCTCGGTGTAATGGCTTTTATCGGAAAATGGTGTGGCCCGGTGATGGCACTCTTCGGTCTGCCCGGAGAAGCTCTGATCGTGCTCCTTACCGTATGGCTGTCCTGCTCGGCCGGGGTCGGCGTGGCAGCTTCCATGTTTGCGTCGGGAATCCTGAATGAAACGCATATCACGATTCTCATGCCGGCACTGATCCTGATGGCATCCCAGATTCAGTATATGGGACGTCTTCTGGGCCTGGCGGATATTTCCAAGAAATACTGGCCGATGCTGATGGGAATCAGTATCCTGAATGCAGTGATCGGCATGGAAATCATGCATTTATATGTTTTATTTTTCTGATCCGTAGGAGGATTTTGTTATGGCTGATGTATTTAGTTATTGGGAAGACCTTCATGCCATGCCGGAACTGGGCATGAAAGAATTTAAAACTTCTGCATACATTGCAGAGCATCTGAAGGAATTCGGTTATGAAGTGGAAGAGCATCTGGGCGGTGCGACCGGCGTTCTGGGAATTCTGGACAGCGGAAAGCCCGGCCCGGTGCTGTGCCTTCGGGCAGATATGGATGCACTGGGACTGAAGGACGGCGGTGCCGCCCATCTCTGCGGCCATGACGGCCATATGTCCATGCTTCTGGAAGCAGCAAAGGAAATCAAGGAGGAAGGTCTTGTCAAAAAAGGCAAGCTGAAGGTTCTTTTCCAGCCGGCAGAGGAAACGAGCGAAGGTTCTCTTTCCGTACTGAAGAGCGATGCCCTGGATGATGTGGAAATCCTCATCGGCATGCACGGCCGTCCGATCCAGGAATGCCGCGTAGGGGAAGCAGCGCCTGCTCTGTACTACAGTGCAGCCTGCCATGTTGTCTATGAGGTGACCGGCAAACAGGCTCACGGCGCCCGTCCGTACCTGGGTATTTCCGCTCTGGATGCGGCCTGCCTCATCGTCAATGCAGCCAATGCACTCCGTTTTGATTCCAATGTGGTGTACAACCTGAAAGCAACCCAGATTCATTCCGATGCAGGTGTTTCCAACGCCGTGCCGGGCCATGCTACGGTTACCTTTGATCTGCGCAGCCAGAGCAATGAGCTGATGGATCTCATGATGAAGAAGCTTCATGATGCCGCCGTCGGTGCCTGCTCAGCCATCGGCGCTTCCGTAGAGGAGCATATTCTCAGCTCCGCTCCGGCATCCATCCTGACACCGGAAATTACAGATCTTCTGGCAGATGTCATTAAGACGGAGCTGGGTGAAGAAGCACTGATTCCGCCGATTACGACCGCAGGCAGTGAAGATTTCTTCTTCTATCCGAAGCTGAGACCGGAACTGAAGACCGGCTTCGTAGCACTTGGCGAAGATGCACAGCCGGGGCTCCATGATCCGAATATGCATTTCGATCACAGCGCGCTGCCGAACGGCGTCAAGATTCATAAGGGAATCGTCAAAAAGGTTCTCGGATAATTTCCGCAAAGAAAAATTCCGTCCGTACGGGCGGAATTTTTTTGATGGTGTTTTCGGCGGAGGAAATTTCCGGAAAGAGATGCATCCAAAGAACAGAAACACGGCAGAGGGGAATCAAAGGATGCCGGCAGGGGAAGAGAACCTGTCAGGCAATAAAAAAGACGGATACACGGTGAGTTTCAGTGTATCCGTCTTTGTAATCTGCCGATGAATGCGGTCTGCCGAACGGCAGCGGGAAGAGGGAATCAGTTCCCTGCCGGGTTATGATTCCGGACTGTTCCGGGGAACGGAGGTGTTTTCCCGTTCTTTTTCTTGGCGGTCGGAAGAGGACGGGGATGGCGGTCCTTTTCATCCCGGATCCGCGGGGTATGATCGGTGTCATACGGATCATTCACACGGTAGGTGCGGTCCCGTCTTTCATGGCGGAAGTCTTTGTCGAAGCGGCCGTCGTCCTTTTTATGCTGCTCCTGCCATGCCTGATAGGGATTGACCGGACGCTGTCTGGATGGCGTATTGATTTCCGGCGCTTTGGCAGAGGAAAGATGGTTGCCGGGAGACAGGGCTTCGTTTCCTTTTTTCGGAGTTTTTCTGCTCTGCTGTTTTTCCTGAGAAGGAATAATGCCGATTGTCGGGTCATTGTCATTTCCTTTTTCCGGGGAGCGGTAGGTGCCTCCTGCCCGGTCCCGCATCTGCCGGCGCCGTTCCGGTGTCCATTGCGCTTTCTCTTTTTCCGGTTCGGAGAAACGGGGCGGAAGCCCTTTTCGGGCAGGTTCTGCATTTTCTCCGCCCTTGTAAGGACGGTAGGTTCCGGCCCTTGAGGGAGCGGGACGGGATTTCTTTACGGTCTGTACGGCTGAGAAAGCGGAATTTTCTCCGGAAGACTGCCCGGGGGCTGCTTCTGCCGATGCGGAGAAAACGGCAGAAGCCAGAAAAAATCCCAGTGCTGCTGCAAGAAATCGTTTCTGCAGTTTCATAGGCCACCTCTTTCAGGAATCAAAGGAAATGCGTCCGATTACAGTCTGTGCCATTCGAACTGGTCATCATCGGAACGGGGATCCTTTTTCGGTTCACCTTTTTTCTGGTCTTTTTCCAGCTGTTCCGGATGTTCTTCATAGTACTGCTTTTCCCAGGCTTTCATGGGGCGTTTGGCCTGCGGGCTCTGGGGAGTATTCTGATTTTCCTGCTGGAGACGGGCTGCCTTTCTCTTTGCCTGTTCTTCTTTTGCTTTTTTCATTTCCGGGCTGTCCTGCTTTGTCAGGTCTACGATTTCACCCTTACGGTGTTCGCCGCCGTTGATGGCGAGTGTCTGGGACTGAGAGTAATTGGCGGAAACGGAGCCTGTAAGAGCAGCTCCTCCCAGAAAGAGAGCCAAAGCGGATGCCGCAATGAGGGTCTGATAACGTTTCATGAAAATACCTCGCTTTATGAAATCCCGATTATCCTGTCGGGTGTACTGATATTGATTCTATTATATAACGAATCGTCATTTTTATCATGATGAAAATATCGGTTTGCAGGAAGAAAACAGCACGGCTTCGTGCGGAAAGAAAAAGCGCCGCTGGTTCAACGGCACTTTTGCAAAGGATTTTTCATCGGTTCGATCCTGATGAAGAATGTTTTTATCTTCTCGGAGGCATCGGCGGCGGGTTATTCGGAGCCTTTCCCGGCGGGTCCCGTCTCGGAGGCTCTTCTCTCATATGCGGCGGATCTTTTCTGGGGGGATTCTTTTTCATATGAGGATCCTTTTTCTGCGGGGCTTTCTTCATATGAGGGGGATCCTTCCTGGGCGGAGTTTTTTTCATATGCGGCGGATCCTTAGGCCCGGGACCGGGTCCGAAAGCCTGGAAAGACTGCTGCAGCGGCCGGTAATCGACTGCATACGCGGAGGAGCTGATGGCAGCGGCGCCGGAAAGAATAAAAGCAGCCAGAGATGCAGCGATGATGATGTTCTTTTTCATGATGGATTCTCCTTTCACCCGCTGGGCGGGAATAGGGAATTCGGAGCTGCAGGGAAAGCGGTTCCGAAGAAATGCGGAGCAAATCAGGCCCGATTACCGGCAGCCGCGGTGACGGCCGTGATGATGGCCGTACTGGCCGTCATGGTCATTGTAGCGGCAGTTGTAATAACGGCCGGCTTCCTGATTGTACGGGGAAGCCGGGGCTGCTGCAGAAACTGTGGAGTGAATGGCTGCAGCTCCGCTCAGAATGAAAAGTACGGCTGCTGCAAGAATGAATTTCTTTTTCATGGTTGGATCTCCTTTCGAAAGCCGATATGGGAATGTCCGGTGAATCATGAAATCCGTATTTCACGGGAAACAGGGAGGCAAGGCCTGCAGCATCGTTTCTGATGAATGCCCCGGCAGGAATAGGAGCCGGATCAATCAGTTGGAATTGTTTGCGGTTTCTGCAGGAGCATTGTCGGGGGAAGGAGTGCTGTCAGGCGCTCCGGAAGGACTGCCGGGATTTTCACCGGCCGGTCCGGGGCGTCCGGGGGATTTTCTGTCTTTGTCACGGTACGGTTCTCTGTGATGCTCCTTATCGTCCCGGAAATCTCCGGGGGAAGCTTTCGGAGGAGCTTTCGGCCGTTTGTCATCCCGGTGCCAGCCGGGGAAAGAGCGCATCATCTGAGGGCCGGACTGACGCATCCAGGTATTGTAGTTGTGATAGTCATTGAGCATGAAGGAAATCACGGAGATGATCATAGCAATGACGGCGACGGAAATACAGATGAGGATTTTTCTCATTTGGATTCACCGCCTTCCGCAGGTTCATGGTCCTGCATCTCATTCCGGGGCATGCCTTGCGCTTTAACAGCCAGGACCTGAAATGCTTTGCGGCCTTCCTTTCCGATCAGGAAGACGGAAAGAGCGGTGAAGATACCGGAAACGGTGAGGAAAATCGAGGTCATGGGATGAAGGAGCGGCAGGTGAGGCATTCCGGGGAAGGGCGGCACCGACAGGGTGACCAGACCGAGGAAAAGAAGAACGGCGACAGCAATCACCACAGCCAGTACCGTACATACGGTGGAGAAGAGTTTGGCTGTAAAGAATGCAGTATTCTCCAGTACACCGGGGAGGCGGGGACTGACTTCTTCCCAGGTCTTTCCGGCAGCATCCTTTGCGATGCCTGCTGCCTTTACGGCACTGTCCTTCGCCTGTCCGGCCATTTCCTTCATGTTATCGGACAGCGGAGTTGTTTTTTCTTTTTCTTCCACAATTCCTTCCGACTGGAAGGATTCATAAATCGCTTTCGGGCTGCCCAGTTCTTTTGCAATTTCTTCCTCGGTGAGCCCTGCTTTTGCTCCTTCTTCGAAATGGGCCTCATAATCAGCCAGGATATCATTCAAGTCTTCTGTTTTTGCATTCCGGAAATAGTAGCGAAGAAGATCTAAAAATTCGGTTTTATTCATAGGACTCGCCTCCTTTAGCCAGCAGCTTCTGCACGGCTTTGTTAAATTCTTTCCATTCTTTGACGGATGCTACATACTCTTCACGTCCTGCATCGGTGATGCGGTAATATTTTCTTGGTGGGCCGTTGTGTGATTCGGCTAAGTAAGTGTCGACCAATCCGTCTTTTTTGAATCGGTTCAGCAGCGGGTAGATGGTTCCTTCCGACATTTCTATGTATTTGGAAATATCGGTGACCAATTCATAGCCGTAAAAGTCTTTTCGGCGGAGCATGGACAGAACCACGATTTCCATGACGCCTTTTTTTAGCTGGATGTTCATTGGCCGCTCCTTTCGTGAAATTTTTAAGTCCTCTCCGGAAGAAAATTCCGCGGGCTGAGGACGGGAATTTTTCAGGCTCCGGTGTACCGGATCTGTTCAGCCGGGCTGCCCGGTCCGGAGCAGAAAGATTCTTCTTTCCGTATCATACCTGCCTTTCTTCCGCCAGACAGTTTTATGGACAGGGGAAGCCGGGGCGTTTCGGGGGGATAGCCCCGGCACTATGCTTGCATAAGGCAGAATTCCCGGGGAAGGGAAACCTCCCTTATGCAACTAATATATCACAAAGTATTTTGCATTGCAAGGTACATGATAATAAATAAATCTTAAACGGCAGGGAGAAATACGGAAAGGAAAAAAGCATGGCTTTCGCCATGCTTTTTGGGGAGAAACCGAAGCGCCGTCAGGAAGCAGCGCTCCGGTCTGTAAGGGTTCGGTAAGGGAAACACCCATAAGGAAAGGATTGGGTACAAGTGTTTCCTTACCGCAATTACTATAGCATAATTTGGGAGGGTGGTACAAGAGAATAAATGACAAAAGAAAAACAAATTTTTCAAAAAATAAAATGTATATACAAAGAGAAAAAATATTGAAGCGAAGAGAAGCTTTTTCGATATTGCGGGAGCAAAACGGAAACGATTCTGACCGACTGCGGGTCGGAGAATAGGAAAATAACAGACCGGAGGCTCCGGGGAAACGGGGCGGGAAGGGCGGACAGACAGCGGAGAAGCACATGACTTTTGCGCATGGAAAACGGAAAAAGCAATTTGAAAAATGCAAGGCGGATCAAAGCTCTTTTTTGCCGTTTTTCTCTTTCTTCGGAAATTCATATATTATATAATGATACATGTTGTTAATCATTTGCATTGCCTTATCTGCAGGATGAGGAATTTTACAAAGGGGTTCTGAAAATGGAAAAAAATGCAGGCTTTTTTGAAAGGGTGTTCCACCTTTCCGAAAGCGGGACAACGGTCCGGACTGAACTCATCGCAGGGATGACCACGTTCATGACGATGGCATATATCCTGGCGGTCAATCCGGCTATTATGAGTACGACCGGTATGGATAAGGCGGCAGTCCTTACCGCAACGGCACTGGCAGGCTTCCTGGGGACGATGCTTATGGCGGTCCTTGCCAATTATCCTTTTGCACTGGCACCGGGGATGGGTCTGAATGCTTTCTTTGCCTTTACGGTGGTTCAGCAGATGGGATATTCCTGGGAAATGGCCCTGGCTGCGGTTTTTGTGGAAGGGGTCATCTTCATTATTCTGTCCCTGACCAATGTGCGGGAAGCCATTTTCAACTGCATTCCTCTGAATCTGAAGCGGGCAGTATCGGCCGGGATCGGTCTCTTTATTGCCTTCATCGGGCTGGTGTCTGCGCAGATCATTGTGGCCAATCCGGCGACAAAGATTTCTCTCTTTTCTTTCAAGGCTTCCCTGACGGCGGGAACCTTCCAGACAACGGGCATCACGGTGGTGCTGGCTATTATCGGCATCCTGTTTACGGGCTATCTGCTGGCAAAGAATGTAAAGGGAAATATTCTCTGGGGTATCCTTTTCACCTGGATTCTGGGCATCCTCTGTGAGCTCACCGGGCTGTATGTGCCGGACCCTGCAAAGGGCGCTTTTTCCACGCTTCCTGATTTTTCCGGCGGTGCGGCGGCTTTCCTGCCTGCGTCGATTGCGCCGATTGCGCTGCAGTTTGATTTCTCTCAGCTTTTTACCTTCAATTTCATAGTCGTTCTTCTGGCATTCCTTTTCGTGGATCTTTTTGATACGATCGGCACGCTGATCGGCGTTTCCGCCAAGGCAAAAATGCTGGATGAAAATGACCGGCTGCCCCGCATCAGAGGCGCTTTGCTGGCAGATGCCGTTGCGACCTGTGTCGGCGCAGCAGTCGGTGTTTCCACGAATACAACCTATGTGGAAAGTGCGTCCGGCGTTGCCGAAGGCGGGCGGACGGGACTGACGGCGGTGACGGTTGCCTGCTTCTTCCTGCTTTCTCTTTTCCTGGCGCCTTTCTTCCTGGCTATCCCTGCCTTTGCGACGGCACCGGCGCTGGTTATCGTAGGCTTCCTTATGTTTACCGCGATTGCCGATGTGAATCTTTACGATGCTACGGAAGCGATTCCCTGCTATCTTACTGTCATTGCCATGCCGTTCACCTATTCCATTGCGGAAGGCATTGCTTTCGGCACCATTTCCTATGTAGTGCTGAATCTGCTGGCCGGCAGGGGGAAGAAGCTGAATCTTCTTCTTTATGTACTGGCCGTGATTTTCCTCTGCAAGTACGTGCTGCTGTAATATGTAAGCACGAAAAAATGAAAGAGCCCGCCTGGCAGGCTCTTTTTTTATAGGACGGACGGGCGGATTTTCCGCCGGATTGTCCGGGAAGGAGACATTTTGAAAAAGAAAATAACAGCTCTTTTGCTGATGCTTTGTCTGGGGAGTGCGTCTGTCTTTGCGGCGGCACCGGATATTACAGCCGATGCGGCAGTCATCATGGATGAGAAAAGCGGGGAAATTCTCTATGAAAAGAACGGAACCCGCCGGGAATATCCGGCAAGCATGACAAAAATCATGACGTGCATTCTTTCCCTGGAGAAGGGAAATCCGGGAAAGGTTATCGAAATCAGTCCGAAGGCAGCGGATGTGGAATCCACCGCCCTGAACGGGGGAGAGTGGATTTCTCTGGGGGATCTGACGAATCAGATGATGCTCATTTCCGACAACGGCGCCGCCAATGCAGTGGGGGAGGCCATTGCGGGGAATGAAACGGCTTTTTCGGATATGATGAATGAAAAGGCACGGAGCATCGGCATGAAGGATACCCATTTCGTGAATGCCAGCGGGATGCCCGATCCGGATCATTATTCCACTGCGGAGGATATGGCCCGGCTGGCCCGGTATGCCATGGAAAATAAAAACTTCCGCCGGGTGGTGGGAACGAAGGAAAAGCAGATCCGCTATCTGCGGCCGCAGACGATTTTCCGGACAGAAAATACGAACCGCCTTCTTTATACCTACAGCGGAGCCAGCGGCATCAAGACAGGATATACGATGGCTGCCGGCGGCTGTCTGGCTGCATCGGCGGTGCGGAACGGCCGGGAGCTGATTGTGATTCTCCTGCATTCTCAGGATACGGATACAAGGTTTGCGGAGGCGGAAGCGCTGCTGGACTACGGATTTACTCTTCCCGGTGAGAAAAAATCCGGCGGGAAGAAATAAGAACGGCAAATGAAAAGACCCCGAAGGTTTCCGGGGTCTTTTTGTCTGGATTCAGTCTCTGGAAAAGAGGTCGCGGGTATAGACTTTTTCCCGAACCGGGGCCAGGTCTTCACCGATGCGGTTGGCCAGGATGACAGTGCATTTCTCCCGGAATTCTTCAATGTTCCGGGTAACGGGAATGCCCTGGAAGGTATCTTCCTGCAGGGTCGGTTCATAGATGAGCAGATCAATGCCTCTGTCGGTGAGGCGTTCGATGATGCCCTGAATGGCAGAGGAACGGAAGTTGTCGCTGCCGCTCTTCATGGTCAGACGGTAGATGCCGACAAGCTTCGGGTTTTCCCCGGCAATATGCTCGGCAATGTATTCCTTTCTGGTTTCGTTGGCGGAAACTACGGCCTGAATCATATTTTCCGGGATTCCCCTGTAGTTGGCCAGAAGCTGCTTGGTATCCTTCGGAAGGCAGTATCCGCCGTAGCCGAAGGAAGGATTGTTATAGAAATCACCGATGCGGGGGTCGTAGCCCATGCCCTTGATGATGGCAGCAGCATCGAGGCCTTTCATTTCCGCATAGGTATCGATTTCATTGAAGTAGGCCACGCGGATGGCCAGGTAGGTGTTGGAGAAAAGCTTGATGGATTCCGCTTCGGAGGAGCCGGTGATGAGGACCGGGATATTTTCCCGGATAGCCCCTTCCTGCTGGAGTGCGGCATATTTTTCCGCCCAGGGACGGAGTTCCTCCCGTCCTTCCGGGATGCCTACAATGATGCGGGACGGGTAGAGGTTATCGTAGAGTGCTTTTCCTTCCCGGAGAAATTCCGGAGCAAAAAGGATGGGCAGATCGCTGTACAGAGCGGAAATCCTCTGTGTGTAGCCGATAGGAATGGTGGATTTGATGATCACGGCAGCTTTGGAGCCGACGCGGCGGATCTGGGACAGAATGGATTCTACCGCAGTGGTGTCAAATCGGCCGCTGATATCATCGTAATTGGTCGGAGCCGCAATGATGATCAGCTCGGCATCCCTGTAGGCAGTGTCCCCGTCCAGTGTAGCGGTGAGCTGCAGCGGACGGTTGGCAAGATAATCCTCGATATAGGCGTCTGCAATGGGAGATTTCTTCCGGTTGACCATATCGACCTTTTCCGGGATGACGTCCACGGCGGTGACGGGATTATGCTGAGAAAGAAGGACAGCGTTGGAAAGACCGACATAGCCGGTCCCGGCAACAGCGATTTTCATGAATATACCTCTTTTCCTGAAACAGATAAAATCAGAAATATTTCTTATATTATACTCTCTTTTCAGATATTTTACCTTTCAGATATTTTACCATATCAAGAAAATCAGGACGTGCTGCAGTTGCGGCAAAAGAAATCCTGTGGTAAATTAGAAATATGAAAAATATCGATATAGAACAGGAGGAATAAATATGACACTGAATATCGGCAGCCCTGCACCGGATTTTACGCTTCCGTCGGATTCCGGACGGGATATTTCTCTGCATGATTATCTGGGGCAGAAGGTAATTCTTTATTTTTATCCCAAGGACAATACATCGGGTTGCACCCTGGAGGCGCAGCAGTTCCGGGATCATCTGGAGGATTTTCAGAAGCTGGGATATGCAGTACTCGGGGTCTCCCGGGACTCTGTGCGGAAGCACTGCAATTTCCGGGATAAGAACAGTCTGAATTTCCCTCTCCTTTCCGATGCGGAGGAGACCGTGGTGAAGCTGTATGACGTACTGAAGGAAAAAAGCATGTACGGCAGAAAGTACATGGGTATCGTCCGCTCCACTTTCCTCATTGACGAAAAGGGCAATCTGGCCGGAGAATATCGGAATGTGAAGGCCGGCAGCCATGTGGGCGATTTGCTGCAGGAACTTTCCGAAGAGAAATAAAACGCCGTATGGCGGAAAATGAGCAATCAAAAGCTGAGCACAGGGAGAACCTGATGCTCAGCTTTTATTTCGGATTCAGCCGTTTTCAGGAAGTCTGCCGGAGAAGCTACATCCGGAGAAGAGCGCGGAGGCCGATTTCCAGGGCGGCACCGCGGCTTTCCTTTCCCCAGCCCCGCTGGTTGTGCCGGAGGTGGGCCAGGGTGTCGGCAGTGAAAAGAATCTGGGCAAAGTCTTTGTTTCGGAACTGCGCACAGGCCGCAAGGGAGGCGCATTCCATATCGACCACGGTGCAGCCTTCCTCCCGGCGCTGTTTCAGCTTTTCCTTTGTTTCCCGGAAGAATCCGTCTGTGGACCAGGTGGTGCATGGGGAGAAGGGAATGCCCTCTTCCCGGAGAAAGGCGGAAATTTTCATCCGGGGATTTTCGGGAAGGGACACGAAGCGCTGCGGCGGAAGATAGTGGAAGGAGGTGCCTTCATCGCGGAGGGCCTTTTCTACGAGAAGAAAGGTATTTTCCGGCAGATCCGCCAGACTGCCGCAGCAGCCTGCCGCGAGAAGCTTTTCCGTGCCGTAGGCGAAGAGCCTCTCTGCCATGAGAACGGCCATGGCGCCTCCCACCGGAGCCTGCATGAGGATCACTGGATGTTCTCCGGGGATTTCCCAGAGGGGGAATTTCTTGGTAATGGAAATAAAAGAGCCGATTTCCTTTCCTCCCTTTTCCTCTGCAAAGGTGCGGATGGCCTTTTCCGAAAGGAAGGCAAAAAGAGCACGGGACGGAAGGGAAAGAGAAAGCTTTTCGAAACGGGGGCTGATCAGCTCCTGAGAAAGATCGTATTCGGTGAGCGGGCAGTCTTTATTCATGAGAAACCTCCTTTTCCAAAAGGGTGAGCAGCAGGTCCACATTGTCCGTATCATACTCAATCTGTTCGGACCAGCGGCAGACCGGGGGAATCAGTTCATGTGTGCGGGCAGCGGAAAGAAGAATGAAAACCGTGCTTTCCCGGGCAAATGCAAAAATGACGGCGGGATCGAAATCTGTCAGCCGGTCGATTTCCCGGAAGAGGATATACCGGAAAAGATTTTCCCAGAAATCGGGATTTTCGGCATAGAGTGTCCGGGCTGCTTTCAGAAGGGACGGCAGCTCCTGCTTTACGGCAGCAAGTTCTTCCGGCCATTGGCTGTCGATAGGTTCGGTTTTTTCCAGACGGGCCAGGGCAGCGCAGACTGTTTCTTCCGTGAAATCGGGAGCAAAGCGGAACTCCTTTTCCGGGAGGTCCGGCAGGAAAAGAGAGAGCAGGGAATCCAGCGGGAAGGTCCGGTCTTCTGCGCGGAACAGAAGGGGACCCTTCACGGCAAGAAGCTGCTCCACCGTTCGTTCGCAGGCCAGTCCGGTGCCGCAGAGCTCCAGATTGCCGATATATTTGTAGAAACGGGGATGGGCATGACAGATCTGGCAGAGAAAATCTTCTCCCTTTTCCAGAACGAGAGAGCAGAGGCCCTTTTCGGTGAGCAGCGGGCAGTATCCCTTTTCGTTCAGGGCAAAGCAGGTAGAGCCGTCGGGGGATTTCTTCATAGCCCGGCGAAGCTTTTCTCCGAGCGGTCCCGGCTCGGCGCGGTACTTTGCCTCCGTTTCTGCATCGATATCAATTTCCCAGGTCTGGCAGCAGGTGTGCAGACATTGATCGGCCTTGCAGGCAAAATCGGGGAAAAATGAGGGACAGACAGAAAAATATTGCAGATCTTCCATAGAGCCTCCTGTTTGACTGCAAAAAAGCCATGAGTGTTCATTCTCATGGCTTTCTTTTTTATTTGATTTCCTGGATGATGGGGAGAATCATCGGTCTTCTCTTTGTTTTTTCATAGAAATATTTGCTCAGGGTATCACGGATCTGGGTTTTGATGGCATTCCATTCGGTGACATCCCCTGCCGCGCAGCGGTCCAGTACGGATTCAACACGTGCTCTGGATTCGGAAAGAAGAGCTTCGCTGTCCCTGACATAGACAAAGCCTCTGGAAACGATGTCCGGACCTGCAAGGACCTGGTTGCTTCCCTTTTCCAGGGCAATGACGATGATGACCACGCCGTCCTGTGCAAGCTGCTGCCGGTCACGGATGACGATATTTCCCACATCGCCTACGCCGAGGCCGTCAACAAAGACGGCTCCTGCCTGCACTTTTCCGTTGATTTTGCCGCTCCGGTTGGTGAATTCGAAAATCGTTCCGTTTTCCCCGATGAGGATATTCTGTTTCCGGATGCCCAGTCCCATGGCCAGCTCAGCGCTGCTGCAGAGGAAACGGTGTTCCCCGTGGACAGGAACGAAGAATTTCGGACGGACCAGGGAGAGCATGGTCTTGATGTCTTCCTGGGAACCGTGGCCGGAAACATGAACGCGGAATCCGTTCTTTCCGGTGATGACTTTTGCGCCGAGACGCATCAGGTTGTCAATGGTGCGGCCTACGCTGGTTTCGTTGCCCGGAATCGGGGAAGCGGAGATGATAACCGTGTCGCCGGCATGAATGGTAACATTCCGGTGGCTGCCGTCTGCCATGCGGGAAAGGCCTGCCATCGGTTCGCCCTGGCTGCCGGTGGTGAGGATGCAGAGACGGTCTTCTCTGTACTGCTTCATTTCCTCCGGTTCGATAAAGGTGCCTTCCGGTGCTTTCAGATAGCCCTGATCTCTTGCAATGCCTACGACATTAACCATGGAGCGGCCGAATACGCAGACCTTCCGCTTCACGGCCACGGCTGCATCGACAGCCATCTGGATACGGGAAACATTGGATGCAAAGGTAGCCAGGATGATGCGGCCCCGCTGATCCCGGAAAGCGTCCATAAGCGACTTGGATACAACCGCTTCCGACGGGGTATAGCCCGGTACCTGGGCATTGGTGGAGTCGGCGCAGAGAACGAGAACGCCTCTGTGGCCGAGTTCAGCCAGCTTGTACATATCGGTCAGCTCGCCGTCCACGGGGGAGTGATCGAATTTGAAGTCCCCGGTATGGACTACGGTGCCGATGGGAGTGCGGAGATAGATTCCGCAGGAATCCGGAATGGAATGACATACATGGAAGAATCCGAATTTGAACGAACCGGCTTTGAATTCGTCGCCCGGAGTGACTGCATGCAGGTCATAGTCGGAAATATGGGCTTCCTTCAGTTTGCCTTCAATGAGGCCGCAGGTCAGGCGTGTCGCGTAAACCGGCGCCTTCACGTCCCGCAGCAGATAGGAAAGGGAGCCTATATGATCTTCGTGTCCGTGGGTAATCAGGATTGCACGAATTTTGTCTCTGTTTTCAATGAGGTAGCTGAAATCAGGGATGACAATATCAATCCCCAGCATATCCTCTTCCGGGAAGGCCATGCCTGCATCGATTACGATAATTTCGTCGCCGTAACGGAATACAGTCATGTTCTTTCCGATTTCCCCCAGTCCGCCCAGGGGAATGATCTGTAATCTGGATTTACTCAAGGTGAATAAAACCTCCTATTCAGTTGTAATTTTTCCCGATACAGGGAAAATATAAAAAATCCTATTGAAATTCCTTTCAATAGTAAGCCGTTCCATAGTCGCTGCTTCTATTATATCACAATTTGCAACAGGACGTGAGAAAACGGGAGAAGGAAAGAAAAAGTATCCGGAAGTACGAAAAGACATGATACGGAAGCCAAGTCCCGGAAATTTTATGATAAAATAAAATAAATATATCAAAAGAGAAGGGGTATTCCTTCTATTTGTCAAGGAGTCGAATTTCATGAATCAGAACCAGACAGGTCAGACAAATGCAGTAGTCATGGCCGGGATGAGTACGGCCCTGGCGGTGGTACTGTCCATGATCGGGCTGTATGTGCCGGTTTTTTCCGGTATTGTTTTTCTTTTGATCCCGCTTCCCATTGCATACCTGGGCATGAAGCAGGGTGTGAAGTGGTCTGTGGTTGTGACAGGCGGCGTTCTCATCCTGGATTCGGTATTTTTCGGGGTTATTTCCGCCGCATTTCTTTGCGCCATCTTCGGGGTGCTCGGGGTCGTCATGGGCTTCTGCTACAAAAGGAAGCTTTCCGCCTCGAAGACGCTTCTTTTCGGGGCGGCCATGGTGCTGATTGCTCTTGTAGGGGAAGGGCTGGCAGCGCTCTATATGCTGGGAATGCCTTCTCTGCTTTTCGGCGGAGAAGCTATGGATTCCGTGAAAGAGGCCATGACGGAAGTGCTTCCTTCCCTGTATTCCGGGGACCAGCTGGCGGAAGCGGAAAAACAGGTGGATGTGATGGTGGAGGCCATGAAGAAATCCGTGCCCTTCACGGTCTGTGCGGCGGCATTGTTCTATTCCTGGGCCTCCATGACACTGGGAAAGGTGATTTTCAGCCGCATGGGCATCCATGATATTCCCCAGCTGCCGAGTCTGGAACGGTGGGAATTCCCGCGGGCATTCATTTTCCTTTATGTGGCGGTTCTGGCCGTACAGTATCTTCTGCCGGAGCAGGAAACGGTTTCCTATATCGCTTACAATGCAGGCTCTTTCTGTATCCTTTTCTTCTGGCTGCAGGGGGTGGCCACTGTATGGTGGATGCCGCACCGCTATCCGATTCTCCGGGCATTCCGGCTTCTCATCGTAGTGCTGTCTCTCTTCATCGGAATGTTCCAGATGGGGCTTGTATTCCTCGGTATGGCCGATATGGGCCTGAACTACCGGAAGAAGAATCATTATGAATAAAAACGGCCTGGCCCGTGAAAATCACGGTGTATCGGAGCTGCGTCCGTGTCGGAAAAATCATCGGTTTAAGGTGATTTGCATATCCTTTCGTTTTCGAGTACCATAAGGGGTATCGAAGGGAATCTGATTCAATTTGATTTGTTTCGAAGAAACAGGGGATATTATGCTGAGTGATATTTGGGTGTACAAGGGGACATCCCGGCTGCTCATCGGGCTGCTCATTGCGGCAGTGCTGCTGCTGGTCAGCCAGAATCTGGTGCTGGGGATTCTTCTCTGCATTGTCGTGGCAGGCTGTCTGATTTATGTGAAGCGCAGCGATGACGGGCAGGAGAAAAAGCTGATGCGCTACCTGGACGGACTTTCCGCAGGAGTTTCTGCCGGTACGGTTTATGCGGTAAAGAACCTTCCCGTAGGCATTGCCATGATGGATGATACGAGAGAGCTGGTCTGGGCGAACAATGTATTCCGCAGCTGGGGCGGCTCTGCTGTCAAGGAAGGGGTTCGGCTTCAGGATCTGATTGTCGGGCAGAAGCTGGCCAAGATCTGGGGAAAGACAGGCTGGTTTGACTGCCATGTGAATAATGCCTATTTCCGGGTATTCCATAAATTCCTGGACAAGGATGAGGATCATGATTCTTCGTTCATGGTGTTCTATTTCATGGACAGAACCGATGTGGAGGAAGCGGTCCGGGAATGCATGGAATCGCGGCCGGTTTTATGTCTGGTCCGCATCGACAATGTATCCGAGGTTACGGCTGACATGACGGACGTGGAGCGGTCCTCCCTTCTGTCGGATGTGACAGAAAAGGTACTGTCCTATTTCACGGAAAGAAACGGCTTTATCAAGCAGTATTCCTCCAATGATTTTGTAGGATGCATCGACCACAGGACACTGCAGGATATCATGGCATCCAATTTCGATATTCTGGACAGTGTGCGGGATATCCATACGGTGAACCGCATCCCGGTGACGCTTTCCATCGGGGTTGTGCAGAGTGAGGAAACCTTCGCCAAGCAGTTTGAGGAAGCGCAGGTTTCCCTGGATCTGGCACTGGGCCGCGGCGGCGATCAGGCGATCGTCCGCATCGGGAAGGAAACAAAGGCCTTCGGCGGGAAGAGCCCTGCATCGGTCAATTCCACCCGTGTCCGTGTCCGCGTGGTGGCACAGGCACTGCGGGAAATCATTTCCGAAGCCGATATGGTGCTGATTATGGGGCATAATCATGAGGATTTCGATGCTCTCGGCGCAGCAGTGGGCTTCTCGCACCTGGCCAAGGCCTCTCATGTGGAGACCCATGTGGTGGTTTCCCGGGAAAAGGAAACGTGCCGGAAAATGATTGAAGCGATCTCCGCAAACGGCGAAGAGGACGGGCTTCTGATAGATGAAAGCGAGGCAAAGGGTCTCGTTACCGACCGGACCATTCTGGTTATTGTGGATACGCACATTCCCGAAATGGTAGCAGCGCCGGAGCTTCTGAACAAGGTCTCCAAGCGGGTGGTCATCGATCACCACAGAAGGTCCTCCAGAGTCATTTCTCAGCCGCTCCTGTCCTACATGGAGCCGTCATCGTCCTCCGCATCGGAGCTGGTAACGGAACTGATTCAGTACTACGGCGGAGACCGGGAAATGAACGTGACGGAAGCATCCTGCCTCTATGCGGGAATTGTTGTGGATACGAAGAATTTTGCCGTTCAGACCAGTGTGCGGACTTTTGATGCAGCCAGCTATCTGCGGCGGTGCGGCGCCGATACAACACTGGTGCGCCGGCTGTTTTCGGAGGATATCCGGTTCATCCAGGCCAAAGCCTCGATTCTTTCCAAAATGCGGATCGTGGATAAGTGCATTGCCGTTGCGGAATGTCCGGAAGGAACAGAAGAATCGCAGATTCTGGCAGGTCAGGTGGCGGATTATCTCGTGACTGTGAATACCATACGGGTCAGCTGCCTGTTCTATCATACCGATCAGGGGCTGAGCGTGTCGATTCGTTCCAACGGGACAGTCAATGTGCAGGTCGTGGCCGAATCCATCGGCGGCGGCGGTCATCTTACCGTGGCCGGAGCGCAGCTGGGGAAGGAAGCGGACAGGGCGAAGATTGAAAAGCAGGTTATCGAAGCAGTCCGTAAGCAAATAAAGGAGGAAAAAGAATGAAGGTAGTACTTTTACAGGATGTAAAGAAAATGGGGAAAAAGGGAGACGTTATCGAGGTCTCCGACGGTTACGGAAGAAATGTGCTCATCCGCAAGGGTCTGGGCGTGGAAGGAACCAAGGCGAATCTGAATACCGCTTCCCAGAGAAAAGAAGCAAAGGATTTCAAGGATAAGGTCGCCGCAGATGAGGCTGTCATCATGGCTTCCCAGCTGAAAAAGGTCAAGCTGGTTATTAAGGTGCAGAGCGGCGAAGACGGAAGAATTTTCGGCTCCGTAACAGGCAAGGATATTTCCGAAGCCCTGAAGGCACAGTACAAGTTCGATCTGGATAAGAAGAATATTCGTCTGAAGAGTCCCATCAAGACTACAGGAGAATACGATGTGGAAGTATGGGTTCATCAGCAGGTGACCAGTACCATCCATGTGTCGGTAACAGCAGAATAAAAAAATGCATTTATGAAAGCGGCGCGCTCATCGGCGGCCGCTTTTTTCTGCACGGAGAACGGGGCCGTGCCTTGCGTGTTTCCCCGCCGTTTACGGCGGGAAAGCAGAGGAATTTCCGTTTCCTTACGCATCGTTCCCGTTCGTATGGTATAATAAACGTGTATGTGTAAGAATCACAGACTTGGATCAATTTTCCCGTTCATGCGGACGGGAAGAGATTTTCCACAGGAAGGAAGAATGAATAATGGCAACAGCAATGGTAATCGGTGCCCAGTGGGGCGATGAAGGAAAAGGAAAGATTGTCGACTACCTGGCAGCGAAAGCAGACGTAGTCGTCCGTTCCCAGGGCGGCAACAATGCAGGGCATACCGTAGTGACCGGCGGCAAGGCTTATCCGCTTCGTCTGATGCCCAGCGGCATCATGTACCCGGGAACCGTATGCATTATCGGTACCGGCGTCGTAGTAGATCCCAAGAGCCTTTTGGAAGAAATGGAAAACCTGGAAGCACAGGGCATTGATGCAAAGCATCTGCAGATTTCCACCCGTGCACAGGTCGTTTTCCCGTATCACAAAAGACTGGATGAAGCGGAAGAATCCAGAAAGGGAAGCCGCAAGATCGGAACGACGAAGAACGGCATCGGTCCGTGCTATGCAGATAAGATCAACCGTATCGGCATCCGGATGTGCGACCTGATGGACAAGGAAACCTTTGCTGAAAAGCTGAAATATAATCTGGACCAGAAGAATATGATCCTGGAAAAGCTGTACGGAATGGAAGGCTTCGATTATGAAACCATGCTTACCGATTACCTGGGCTATGCAGAAAAGCTTCGTCCTTATGTAAAGGATACAAACTATACCGTACAGAACCTGGTCAGAGAAGGGAAGAACGTTCTTTTTGAAGGGGCACAGGCATCCATGCTGGACTGCGATAACGGCACTTATCCGTATGTTACCTCTTCTCATCCGACTGCCGGCGGCGCATGCATCGGCGCAGGTATCGGACCGCATATGATGAATAATATTTTCGGCGTTGTCAAGGCATACAGCACCCGTGTCGGCGAAGGTCCTTTCCCGACCGAGCTGAAGGATGAAACCGGGGATTATCTGAGAAATACTGCTCATGAATTCGGTACCGTTACAGGCCGTCCCCGACGTATCGGCTGGCTGGATACCCGGGCTGTCCGTTATGCGGCAGAACTGAATACCTTTGATTACCTGGCCATCACCCGCCTGGATATCCTGGACGGCATGGATGAAATCAAGGTATGTGTCGGCTATGAATACGAAGGCAAAGAAGTGGAAGAATATCCGGCTGACCTGAAATTCCTGGAAAAGGTAACTCCGGTATACAAGACCTTCAAGGGCTGGAAAACAAAGATTTCCGACATGAGAAACTATGATGAGCTGCCGGCTCTGTGCAAGGAATACCTGGAAGGAATTTCCAAGCTGATCGGTGTGCCGCTCGGAATCATTTCCGTAGGTCCGAGCCGTGAACAGACCATCGTACTGAAGGATGTATTTTAAAAAGAGCCCGGCGGGATACTCCGCACAGGCATAAAAAAGGAACCGCGATGCAGCGGTTCTTTTTTTATGGAATTCGTAAATACTGCAGTCAGCGGGCGGCCAGAAACAGACAGATCAGGGTGATGGCTGTAAGAAGACAGAAAGCCGGGATTTTTTTGCCGGAAGGGAAAACGGAGCCTGCGGCTTTGCTTTCGGATGGCTCTTTCCTTTTCGGCTCTTCCGGGAACAGATCCGGTATGGGAATGAAGCCCCGGAAGAAGGAAGAAAGGTAGTCGGCATAATCCTTTGTCTCCCTGTCAAAAAACCAGCGGACCGGTGCATAGAGAAAAACTCCGTTCTTCCGGGCCAGGGCGGGAAGCGCTTCCTCGGTGATGGCTTTCAGGATGCGGTCCGGATCATTGAAGCAAAGCTCTGCTTTTTTTGAAATTTCTTCAAAAGAGCGGTGATATTCGGCGATGTATTCCGGTGTATAGACAGAAAGGTCTGCATCGGAAAGAGACAGGAGGGTTTTCGCGTCTTTCCGGAAACGGTCGGGCTGCAGAAATTCCGGGAAATGCTCTTCCTGCTTGGAAATGCCCCGGAAAGCGTACAGCAGCGGCGTATATTCCGCTGCATATGTCTTCAGTACATGGCGGGCGATGAAAAACCGGAAGACAAAGTAGTCCGCCAGGAAATTGTTCCATCGATGCTTTTCCTTCTCGGTAAAGGAAATCTTCTTCTTTTTCAGAACATTGGAGAAAATCATGGGAAGGTAGTAGCTTCCCTGCGGTTCGGTCATATAGGAAAAGAGCGCCCGCATCCCCGCAGTGGTGCCGGCATTTTCCATGTATAGGGAAAGATCCATAGCAGCCTCCTTTCTCGGTAACCCTATTTTATCGGAATCAGAAATCAAGGTAAAGTAAAGAATTTCATAAGAAAGCCGCCGAACCGAAGAATATCGGCGTCGGCGGGAAAGGCGGCAGAAATGAGATAAACAGGAAGCCCTGCGGCATTTCAGGCAAAGAGCAGGAGGATACCGGCAGCC
>ULUY01051833.1_pt1 | contig 68168 bp, 73 predicted proteins | sample 1959031 | NCBI WGS metagenome assembly ULUY01 (sample SAMEA4835774, study PRJEB28245) | human gut metagenome | biome: gut microbiome; material: fecal sample | place: Denmark | collected 2008
ATCCATATTTTAATGTATTTTTGCAAAAAAAATACTCTTTATTGATGAAATATTTTTATTTTTATGTTGTATTATTTATAAAAGTTTAGAAATGTTAAGCACCTATAATAGTGATATAGCTTAAATTTCCAAAATATTTTAAATTTGTTATTCCATTTATTTTAAAAAAGTAGTAGTATAAAATTATGATTTTAAAGGAGGTTTTAAACATGTTTACATCAAGCAAAAAAGAACAAAAAGAAATGCAGACTCAAATTATTGAATCAGCAGGTAAAATTTACAATTACCTATCTGACAAAGGTGAAGTTACAATCAACAAATTAAGAAAAGATATGGATTTGGATGATAATTTCACTTACATGGGTTTAGGTTGGTTATCAAGAGAAGACAAAATCTCTTACACTCAAAAACCAAAATCTGTTACAGTTAAATTAGTTTAATTTCAACAGATACAATGATTTTAAAGGATCGGATTATTATATAATCCGGTCCTTTTTTACAATTTTGTTATATTTATCTATAATACTCTTCGATAGTGTTATAATATATTTACAGCAAGGAGAACAAAATGAATTATAATCTTTTCAACCCAAAAGGCAAACTGGATCAAAGTACATTTATTATTTATTATATCCTATTGATGAGTATTTATATGATAATAGGTTTTCTTATTTATCCTAATTTGCTAAGACACAATGTCAATCTAATTATTCCTAACACAATATTTATAATAATTAATTTATTAATACTCTTTAATTACAAAAAAAGATTCATGGAATGTTTCAATAATCTTGCAATCTCATTGATTTTAGCAATTATTTTAACATTTGACCATTTATTAATCCCATTTATCCTAAGCTCTACTACAAAAACAGCAGAAATTCTTTTCTTTTCGGCAATAATTTTTGCATTTTGTATACAACCTACAATTGCAGTCTTAATTCCACCAAAAAAATAAAGTCATTGACAAATCGAATAAAAAAAGCTAAAGTAATTAAACTAAATAAATTTGCTATATGTTATAAGAAAGGATTGGGTATATGGAATTAAAGGGGTCAAAAACAGAAAAAAATTTACAAACAGCATTTGCCGGAGAATCACAAGCTCGCAATAAATACACTTATTATGCATCACAGGCAAAGAAAGATGGTTTTGTACAAATCAGCAAAATTTTTGAAGAAACAGCTAATAATGAAAAAGAACATGCAAAAATATGGTTTAAGTATTTACATGGAGGAAAAATTCCACAAACTATAGAAAATCTGAAAGATGCAGCTGACGGTGAAAATTACGAATGGACAGATATGTATGCAACCTTCGCCAAAGAAGCAAAAGAAGAAGGTTTTGAAGAATTGGCTATTCTATTTGAAATGGTAGGAAAAATAGAAAAAGAACATGAAGAGCGATATAGAAAATTATTAGCCAATATCGAAAATAATGAAGTATTCAAACGTGTCGGAGAAAATGTATGGGAATGCTCAAATTGTGGACATGTTTATGTTGGAGAAAGCGCCCCACAATTATGTCCGGTCTGCAAACATCCTCAAGCATATTTCTTTCTAAAAGCTAAAAATTACTAAATTATATTTGAACCTAACAAAAATGAACGGATTTAAAATTTTAAATCCGTTCATTTTTGTTAAATAATATAACCATTAATTACCTGATAAATAATCTAAAACTTCGTCAACATGTCCTTTAACTTTTACTTTACGCCATTGTTTTTCAATTTTACCCTCCTTATCTAGGATAAAAGTTGAACGTTCAATACCCATATATTTTTTTCCGTACATAGATTTTTCAACCCAAACTCCAAAACTTTCAGCCAACTCATGTTCAGTATCTGCAAGTAAAATAAAATTCAAATTTTGATTTTCCTGAAACTTTTTATGACTTTTTATGTCATTAGGACTAACTCCAATAACAACAGCTTTAGATACTAATCTATTCATATTATCTCGAAAATCACATGCTTCTTTTGTACAACCGGAAGTATTATCCTTTGGATAAAAATATAAAACAACAGTTCTATCTATAAATTCGCCAAGTCTGAATTCTTTCTCCGTCCCTGTTTCATCAACACCTTTTAATAATAAATTTAAATAATTCATGAATTACTCTCCTTTTTGCATTTTTTCCAAACATATCTGCGCCCTTCAACTAAGCCTGTATGTATAACCGCAAATATACCTGCCAAATATGCCATATATTTGTGTGGCTTTATTTTTTTCTTAACACCAGCCACAGCACTTGCCGTTCCCAGGACTAAACTTGCATATCCTGAAATTTTTACAGAATTGGAAATCAGTGAATTTACTCTGTTTTTTCTGGTAGCAGAATCATTAGTTCCAACAGCCTGAATTGACATACAACCTCCTTAATAAATTATTAAAATTATTATAACTCAATATTCAAAAATTGTAAGTCATGAGAACCTTTTGTTATAGGATGAAAACCATTTATATAATAAAATTCCAATGCAGAATGAAGAGAACGTAATCGAATTTCTTTACCAATAAAAACTTGTTTTATAACATCCAGAAAAGCAGAACCTACTCTTTTATAATTACGCTCTTGCGACCAGTAATTATGTTGAGGATGGACCTGCAATGCCTCTATATCAATCTTCTTCGAAGATGGAAATGCAGATATTTCTGTTACTGCAAGAATCTTATCCGAAATTATTTTCTGAAAATCAGCAACCTGAGCAGTTAACACAAAAAAATGATGAAATTTGCTTTGTTCTTCTTTTTCATAAAATGATTTTGCATCAGTATATATAATATCCGCAAAAGAATTCGGCCATTCATCATCAATTTCTTTTAATGCAAAAATATCTCCTTTATTCAAAGTATCAAGCTTGACAAATGATGCATTACAAGGAATAAAATTTTCCTTCACAGTTTTTTTCAAAATATTTACAGGAGCAATATAGTGTCCGCTAAAACTAATTTGGTTCATATTTTCACTTCAAAATCAAAATTTAATATATAAAATAAATTCAAACATAATAAATTTTGCTATTTGAAAAATAAAAAATTAATCATTTGTAACCTGTAACATTCTATATCCAATACCAATATGGGTTTTTATATAATCAGAAGCATGCAGTTTTCTTCTCAAATTTGTAACAAAAACTCTAAGAGACAATTGCGAATCAACCCCATTATTATCAAGCCAAATTTCTTTCTTTATAAAGTTATGAGTTAAAACTTTTCCCACATTTTTTGCAAACAGACAAATCAATTTATACTCTATTGCTGTCAGATGAACCTCCTGTCCATCAAGATATACACACCCCGTTGTAAAATCAATCTTTAAATTTCCATTCGTAAAAATTGCAGAAGAAGCAAAATCCTCAGTACCATGCCCTTTGCGCCTTATCGCAACACGAATTCGCGCCATCAATTCTTCTGAATTAAAAGGTTTTGTTATATAATCATCAGCTCCTTCATCCAGAGCAACAATTTTCTCCTCCGAATCAGTTCGAGCACTTACAATAATAATTGGCACATTCGAAAATGACCGAATCTTTCTAATAACTTCAATACCATCTTTATCAGGTAAACCCAAATCGAGAATTATGACATCTGGATTATAAGAAACAGCTTTTAAAATACCCTGCTCTGCTGTTGATGCAATTTGATATTCATATCCATTCAAATCAAGAGTTGTAGCAAGCAAATTCTGTATCATTTTATCATCTTCAACAACAAGTATAGTCCCTTTATTCATAGAAATCTCCTTTTAATTTAAAAGAAAATACTGTTCCAACAGGAATATTATCACGAATAATTATCTCGCTGGAATGAGCCTTTATAATAGATTTACATAATGCAAGTCCTAAACCAAGCCCCCTCCTTGAATCTGTAGTAGAAGACCTCACAGTATAAAATAAATCAAAAATTTTAGCTTTATCTTCATCTGCAATCCCATTTCCTTCATCTTCGACAGACACTTCAATGTCTGAACCCACTCTTGTTGCTCTGACAATTATAGTAGAATTCTCCGGAGAATATTTAATAGCATTATCCACAAGATTAAGTATTACATGAGCAATAAGTCCGGCGTCCATTTTTGCATATAAATTTTCATCACTAAAAATAGTTTTTATATTGTAATTTTCTTTCTTTTTACCAAGATGTAATACCGCATCATTTATTATATCAGGCAAAAATTCTAATTCCTGTTTTATAACTATTGAATCATTATCAAATCTTGTGATATATAAAAGATTTTCAACAAGTTTTAAAAGCCAAATAGAATCTTCATAAATATCCGTATAAATATTTACCCTCTTAGACTCTGAAAGTCGTTCAGAATTTTTTATTAAAAGTTCAGCATAACCGGAAATCCCAGTAAGCGGAGTTCTCAAATCATGTGAAATTGCTCTCAATAGTGTAGAACGCAACTCTTCTTGCTTATTTTTTAAAATTAATTCATTTTTTAATTTAGTTACAAAATACTTTTCGTATGCAAGTGCCGCTTCTCTGGTCATTGCTGAAATTAAATTCTTTTCGAATTCACTTATATCTTTTTTATTAATTGCAACAACCGAAAAAATACTTTCCGAATTACCAACAGGTACATAAAAACAATCCTCATCTTTAAAATTTTTTGTCCCGTAACCAGCAGTTTTATTATTTTTGAATACCCATTCTAATACAGAACTTTCATTATCTTTATAATCAGTATATATACAAACATCACATAATAATAATCGTTTTAACTGCTCTTTTAATGCTTCATTAATTTCAACCTCGCCGCTACATTGTTGCAATCTTTGACTCAATTCCAACAAAGTTTCTGTTCTGTATGTCCGCAAAGATGCTTCACGTGCCTGTGTTTTAACTTTTTTGGTTATACTTACCGCAACAAATGCAACAACAAACATAATAATAAACGTTAATAAATAATTTTTATTATTAAAATGCAAAGAAGAATAAGGTTCAATAAAACAAAAATTATAAATGATAACCGACAAAAATGAAGCAATAAAACTGTAAATACTACTCTGTGTTTTATAAGCAATCGTTAAAATTGCTATAATATACATCATAATAATATTAGAATCAGCAAAATTTAATTTATAAAACAATAGTGCAAAAATCGTAAACAGTAATAAAATTATAATTGAAAACACAGAATCTTTAAATGTTATTGTAGGAAGCTCTAATTCACACTGATAATTTCTTTTAAGATATAATTTTTGAGCTTTATCCGGAATAATAAATATCTCAATATCTGGAACCATCCAGATAAGTTTGTCTACAAAGCCGGGTGGAGTAAATATTCTATTTGATTTTTCTCCAGAACGCCCGATAACAATTTTAGTAACACCTGCCATTCTTGCATAATTTGAAACTTGGTAAGGAATATCGTTCCCGCTCAAAGTACAAATTTTTGCCCCAAAATCTTTTGCAAGATTTAAATTATCTTCAAGCCTTTTCTTATCATCTTCATTAAGAATAGTAGACGTCTCAATATACAAAGCACTAAATTTCGCATTATAGCTTTCAGCCATTTTTGCACCGGTTTTTATAACCTTAGGATTGGACGGTGAACTGGATAAACAAACCAAAATATGTTCTTTTTGCATAATTCTAAACTATTCTTGCATTTTATTATTAACTATAAATTTATATTATCATCAGAAAAATCAAATTTAAATTAAAAAATAAATATTAACGTTAAGATTGCATTAATATTTTATCGCTAGTGTTGAAAATACACTTGTTTGTATTTAAAATACACAATGGATTTAATAAAAATCACTTGAAGGAGATTTCTTAAATAAGAAAATAATAAGATGACATTAAACATAGATAAAATTAATTATACAACCATACACCCCCAATTAAATAATAAAAACAATAATCAGACTCAAGTAACAACTACACAAAAGATTGCCTCTGTTTTAGGCTGTAGTACGGGAATAATTTCAACACTTGCATTAGTGGCAAAGAAAAAAAATCCCGATATATTTGAACATCTAAAACAACCGGAAGATTTAATTAAAACTTTAAAAAATTTAGAACTTAACGGAAAAGACGTTATTACAATTGCAACCGGAGCAATTACAGGCGGATTTGCAGGTGGCAGCATCACAGACAAAAAAAATACAAAAGCTAAAGCTAAAGAAGGTATTGTTCAATTACTGGGAAATTATATTATTCCAACATTGTTCGTTGGTGCAGGAATAAAATTTAACAAGGCATTAAACAAAAAATTTGCATATCCCCCGGTGAATAAACTTATACAATTTGCATTTGGAATGAGCAGTTTGATAGTAGGAGTGATTGTTGGCAACAGTATTTCCAAAGATATAAATCAACGTATTTTTCATGAAAATTGTAATCGAAAATTAAACTGGAAAGATTGGATATTGCAATTTGATAATGTATGCCTTGTTACATCCGTATCAAATGAAGGAACCAAACTTGCGCAAATAGTATCTAAAGCTATACCTGTATCACATATTATACCAGGCTATTTAACAGGAATAAAAAAAGATAATAAATAAATACTATAATTATATATCCGGCTGTATAGGAAAAAACAACTATTGTTTTTCCTATCAGACTTTACTAAAATATAATGTTACAAAAAATCCATTTTGAATACTGATAAACAGTATATTTGTATTTAAAATGAAAAAGAGGTTTCACATGAATAATAAAACAGGACAAGATTTTGGTAAAGCAGTAATTATAGGCTGTGGGTTGGTAGGTTCAGCAATAGCTTTTTGCCTAATGCAAAGCGGACTTTTCACTGAACTTGTATTAATCGATGCGGATATAAAAAAAGCAGAAGGTGAAGCATTAGATATAAGCCATGGAATACCTTTCTCCAAGCCAATGAAAATTTACGCAGGCGATTATAATTCAATAAAAGATGCAGGTATTATAATTATTACAGCAGGTGCCAATCAACAACCAGGAGAAACTCGCCTTGAATTAGTAAAAAAAAATATCAACACATTTAAAAATATTATCCCGGAAATAGCAAAAAGATTATATGATGGCATACTTCTTGTTGTCTCAAATCCAGTTGATATTCTTACATTTACGGCCGCAAAATTAAGCGGATTACCTGAACAAAAAGTTATAGGTTCCGGAACAGTTTTAGACACCGCACGTTTAAAATATGCAATAGGTAAACACTTAAATGTAGATAGCAGAAGTGTCCATGCTTTCATTATAGGGGAACACGGAGATAGTGAAATTGCCGTATGGAGCAGTGCTAATGTTTCGGGTATCGCACTCAATAATTTTTGTGAAATGCGAGAACATTATAACCATCAAAATGCAACCGATAAAATAGCAGAAGATGTAAAAAATAGTGCCTACGAAATTATATCTATGAAAAAAGCAACAAATTTTGGAATTGCAATGGCAGTAAAAAGGATTTGCGAAGCCATAGTAAGAAATGAAAGATCAATTTTGCCTATATCCTCAATAATTAATGGACAATATGGAATAAAAAATGTATCACTAAGCATACCGGCAATTGTTGGGAAAAACGGTATAGAAACAATTGTACCTATTTCATTAAATGATGAAGAATTAAAAAAACTTCAACTTTCTGCCCAAACACTAAAAGAAGTACTTCACCAGAATAATTTGCTATAAAACGATATATGCTTAAAGTTTTTTTCACTTTTACCATTATTTATTTATTAGTATGTATTAGTTTTTGTAAATACAATACATACTATTCAATTATTAGTAAAACGATTATCCGCATTGGAGAATAAAAATTACAAAACAATACTGCATAATATTCGGAGTACAAAAGGAGGAATAAATATGTTACAAGAAAAATATAAACAACATTATTATGAACTATTGTCGCCAAATAATTCTGCATTAGTATTGATTGATTATCAACCTCAAATGATTTTTGGAATAGAATCCTCTTCCAGAACAATTTTGCTTAATAATGTATCAGGAATATGTAAAACTGCAAAACTCTTTAATATCCCAACAGTTCTAACAACTGTAAGAGCAGAAAGTTTCAGCGGTAAAATTATTTCTGAAATCACCGATGTAATGTCCGACCTTCCGGTTTATGACCGCTCGACATTAAATACTTGGGAAGATGAAACAACAAGAGAAGCTATCAAAAAACTTAATAGAAAAAAAATAATTATCGGAGCATTATGGACAGAAGTTTGTTTAACATTTCCAGTTCTTTCCATGCTGCAAGAAGGTTATGAAATTTATTTTCTCGAAGATGTTTCTGCAGGACAAAGCAAACAAATACACAAAGCCGGAGTACAACGCATGATTCAAGCTGGAGCAACTCCAGTCAGTTGGTTTCAAGTTCTTTGTGAATTACAGCGAGATTGGGCAAAAGAAGAAACATACGATGGTGCAATGGAAATAATTAAACAACATTGTGGCGCTTTTGGTTCGGGTGTATTTTATGCTGAAACATATTGTAAATAAGTTTTTGCAGACGGCTTAAAAAAGCCGTCTGCAACTTGTTATTACTACAAAAATGTACCTAAAACCACAGCTTAGAATTATCGACTAACAAACAATCAATCTGACATAATTCCTACCTTAAGATTTATTTAAATTTACTAATAATTTACAGACAATTATTGTTTTTATAATAATATAACAAGAAGATACACACACTTACATTTGACCGTTGTCTGGATTTTGTCCCCACTCTAAGTTTAGAAATTACAGATAATTTAAAAATATTATTGTTTGATTTGAATCTCAAACCTATAAGTTTCTTTATATAGTTTGAAAATTACATTGCCCCAATAGCACGTAAAATACCTATTATACCTTCTGCGGCTATATCATTTGTAACTTTACCTTCCTGATTAAAATAATAAAAATTCATAACACAAACTGAAATCTTTTTACCGGTTGGCTTAATATTCATAAAATCACCATTGTGAGTCCCTGTTAAATTCCATCTGACCGCAACTTTATTTTCATCTGCCACTAAATCAACTATATGCCATTGCACATCAGAAAAGCCTTTTCTCATCCAATATACAACCGATAAATATCCTCTCCCACCATATAACGGTTCAGAGTTTGCAGGAGTATAAAACAGTGCATCACTTGCAACAATTTCTTCTGCAAGAATTTCATCGGCTGTATTTATCATCGTTTCAAATTTCTTCATTACCTCTATGTTACGCTCAACTAAGTTCATACCTTTCTCCTCTTATTTCAAATTGCAAAAATTATACAAATACGCCCCGTAATACTCACAGAATAACTTTGAAGTAAGTTCCCCTTTTCTGCATTGTCTTGTTTCTTTACAACTGTAAAGAAACACCTTAAATTACTATTTGTAACAGTTAAAATAAGTATTTAGTTATAACATTAAGAGCTGCTAGTGTAACAAGACTCGTGATAGGAGCAAATTCGGAGTATAGAACTTTATCAGGCACACTCTCTACAAGTCTGAAAGTTGCTATTATATAAAAGATTGATGACATTTGTTTTATTTATTGACAACAATCGTTACTTCCTCATAATTCTACTGAATTTGAGAGAATTGAATTTAACTATGCAAATTATAGTAAATATGATATAATTGCTTCAATGGTTAAGTATGAATTTGTACGATAAATCAAATATTTCTGATATAAATATAAGCAATAACAAAATTGAATATTTAAAAAACTTGACTAAAAATGGGTTAGAATTTTATATTGATAATTGTTATGCTCAAATTGTTATAATGGAATGTGATTGGATTTATTTTCCTTTGGTAATTTGCGACTATGTTGAAGGTCAAACATATTTGACTTCTTTAATCTCGAGTTATATTGATTATCCAAAACAAATGTTGAATAATCAAATTTTTTCCTTTGGGCTTAGTATTCTAAAGAAAATTTTAAGATTTGGAAATTTTGATAAAGTTATATATATCAATCACTGGTTAATTTCTACTAATGTACAATATAGCTTTTCAGATGAACAAATTGATAAAATTACAAGGTATTTAAAGGATAAGTTTCCTAATCACGCACTTATTTTTAGAAATATTGCAAAAGAAAGAAATGAAATAATTTTTAAATCATTAAAAAAAAATAATTACAAATTCTTAATCAATAGAAGAAGCTATTTTATAGACAAATATAATTTTGATATTGTATATAAAAAATCTTTATTAAGAAAAGACATACATATATATAAAAAAGGGAAATATAAATTTTCATATAACAATAAGCTATGGGAAAAGCATGCAGAATTGTATAGAAGTCTGTATATAGAAAAATATACAAAATTAAATCCAATGTATAATAACAATTTCTTTGAATTATGTTCAAACCTTTTTGATTTTAAAAACTTATTAGACAACAAAAATAATATTGTAGGAATTTGTTTCCCAATTATTTTTGAAAATACTGTTGTTGTACCCTGCCTTGGCTATGATAGAACATTTGATTTAAAAGAAGGTTTATACAGATTACTGATACTTGATGTTATAAATTATGCGAAACAGCATAATTGTAGTATAAATTTAAGTTCGGGGGTTGGAGATTTCAAACAAAAACGGGGAGCGAAACCTTATTGGGAGTATTTGGTAATAGATTATTCTCACTTGAATATTTTTAGAAGAATTTTATATTTTTTATTTATTGAAATAACAAACAACATATCATTTTATTTGTTGAAAAAATTTAATTCAAAATTGTTTTAATCAAAATTATCGCAAACACAAACAGGAACAACTTTACCGTTTCGAACTGTTATATCTGGACAGCTTTCACAAAATTCAAGATTTCCATCACCATTAACCGATGCCGGTTCTTGAATTAATATACGTTTTATCTTTTTCCATTTATTCCAGCTTTTAAGTAAATATTTAATATTCCCCCAAAAATATCCTCCACAAAAAGCGTTAAGCAGCATAAATACACTGTTTACAATACAATCTTGTTTTGTAAAAAACGGATAGACTCCTGTTTTTTCCTTAATATGTTTTAGATAAAAGCGTTCAAACTTTGAATTTTTAAGATTTTGAGTATATTTTAAAGTATCATATTTGTAACTTGCTGCATAATTATAACAAATCCATCTTGGGATATCCTTGTTGTAATGCCCTGTAAGATATGTATAAGGCTCTAAGTTCCGATTATCAAAATACTCCATAATCTCTTGCATAGAAGGTTCTTGTATATTTTCTGACTTAACCTCATGTCCTTTTACTTCTTTACTTAGAATACCCTTCAATTTGCCATAATTAGTTATATCTCTATAAAGAGTTATTAAGAAATAATTTATAAATTTGGTTTCTTTAAAGTAATTTAGATAGTTATCAAGATTTTCACCAAAGTCTTCTTTTTTAATTGTAATGCTCATTGCAACTTCTATTCCATAGTTATAGAGCATTTTAGCCTTTTTGGTTCTTAAATAGTCAATATCATTCACTGTATAGTTTTCCGGTAAATCTTTTCGTTTTTGTCCGATATCTATGTGTAAAAAAACTAAGTCAACTCCAGCCTGGGCTAATTCGTAAACTTTATTTTCATCTAATAATAAGCCGTTAGAAAACAATTCTACCGAAAGGCCTTGTTGTTTTAGAAATTTAATTATTTTTATTAAATCCGGATTTAATAAAGGTTCACCACCTATAAGTGCTATTGAGGAGATTTTTCTTATGGCTGTTATTTTTTTATAATCTTCTACAACTTCTTCATAAAATTTTATTTTCCATTCTGAACTATTATAGCAAGCATCACATTTTATATTACATCCACGGATAATATCAAGAATCGCATGCGGAGCATCATTGTATTTCCAAGGTAGATTATAAGCATTTTTTAATAATTTTTTCATAAATTCAGAACCTTTTCAGCATTTTTAAACATAGTATCATCAAAACCGATTTTTTCGTAGAAATTATAAGAATCTATAATTGGATTATTCGTAGTTTTTACGGATAAATCAAACGGAAAACTCGGATAGTCACTTCCAAAAATAACTTTTGATTTTAATTCGTGGCTTTTAAGTATTTTTTTTAGGTCAAAAATTTGTACCGGAGTAATCATTGCACTTAAATCGCCATAGACATTTTCATATTTTATTGCTAATTTTGCCCAATTTTTGAAATAGTTTTTTTCGTGGAGAAAAATTCTAGTGCCGCAATGAGCACAAATAATTTTTACCCCTATTTTTGCTGCGTTTTCAAGCAAATCAGGATTATTCAAGTTTTGGGAGTTAGTTTTTAAAGTATATTCTTTACCTGTATGAACAAGTAGCGGAAGGTTGTATTCTTTTAGAAGTTCAAAAAACGGAATACATTGTTTGTCTGAAAGATTCACATTCTGAAAAGACGGTAATATTTTCACAAGAACAGCACCGTTTTTGTATGCATTTTGAACTTTTAAATCAATATCTTTATCAAAAGGGCTCAAATTAACCCCGTATAAAAATTCAGAATATTTTTTACAAATCTCAAAGACCTGTTCATTATTTGCACAAAGTTCGCTATTTTCGATTGCAACCAGAACTGCTTTATCAAGCTTTGAGTTATTAATAAGTGAAATCAAATTTGTGATATAGTTTTCATAATTAGTATAATTCGTCTTTTTTAAGAAAAGGTTTATAACAAAATTAGTTTTACATTCCTTGGGATTAAAATTAGAATTAACAACATGAGTATGAATATCAATCAGCATTCTTTACTTTTACTCCATTATCCCATATTGTAAATGGTGCAGATTTTAAGAAAGGTTTGGTTGTTTGATTGGCTTTTAAAACTGTCCCTGAAATTAATAAAGAATATGCCCCAACAAGAACATTATCTTCTATAGTTACCGGTGCTAAAATCAATTTTCCATTTAATTGTGCATGCGGATTTAATCTTACATCTGCTGAAAAAATTACGTTGTTACCAATATTTAAAAACGATCTATCTAAAATTCTTGTTCCTGGCGCCCAATATGTAAACCCTCCGATTTTTGCACCCCAAAATACTCGAAGCCACATACTATATAACCCTGGTATAATCCTTAAAATCTCTTCTAAAAACGGTAGCCTCAAATATATAATTTGAGTACAAAAAGTAAGCCACCAGATATAGTATTCTTTTGAAAATAATTCATACTCAGTTTTATTCAGCGGATGGATTAACAATGCAATTCTTGTTATTAAAGGCGGGATAACGTAAATTATTACTATAATAACTCTGAACAGCAGCAAAAAATTATCATGGAACTTCCATATTGCTGTTAAAACACTACACAACAAAAAAAACGGTATGTAATTAAAAAGTAACATTAAAATGCGATAGAAAATTTTCATACATCAAATATATCACAAATATTTCTATCTAGTGATTTTGTTTTAATATCACCCAATTTTATACCTTTTGACAAGTAATATTGTTGAAATTTTTCGTTTCCGTTTATTATTTTTTTTACTGTACAAGGTTTTAATTGACCAAGTTCTATACAGTTTTTGTAATGGTAATTTTGTTCAAGCGCATTTTCTAATAATTCTGCATCACAATCCCCTTCAATAAAAAGCGTATATTTATCTTTATTAAACCCTAATACTGCAAATTTTGGTTTTTCAAAAAATAGTTTTTCAAATATATTATTTACAAAACTTTCAGAAATCTTTTCTCCAAAAAAGTCCAAAACATTATTATCTCGCCCAATAAATTCTATTATCGGGAGTTTGTAATAAAATCCCGTAACTTTAACTATATCGTGGGTATTGTATCGATATAAACCTCCAGAAGTTGTTAAAACAACTGTATATTCCTTTTCTTTTTCTAATTCGTTTAACAAAAATAAATTTCCTTTTTTATCAAGAAATTCATAAAAATGCGATAAATAGGAAACAATACACCCCTTATTCCAAAGAGGAAATGACGTTACCCCTTCTGTGGCAAGCAAACCTTTTGGTTGAATAATACTTTGCGGATATTTTTTACAAAGTTGTTTTGCATAAATTTTTGATGTCGAATCTGCCCAACAACTAAGAATTTTCAAATTTTTAAAATCTATTTCTTCTTGATTCAAAACTGCATCAAGAAATGTTGGTGACCAGATTGAAATCAAACCAATAGAATCTTTTTCCTTTAATAATTCTTTTCTAGTGTTTTTGCAAAAATCGCCATTCAAATCTGGCTGAACCGTAATAATCTTCAAGAATTTTTGTTCAAAATTTGAAAAATATTCTTCATCTTTCTCAAATCCTATCTCAAAATTTTCAGTTTTGGTTTTGGGACTAATTGACCAGTAGGCTTTATAAAATAAAAGCTTTGGATTATGAATATACAAATCAAAAATCCATACCTTTATACCTTTTTGAAACTCTTTACGCAAATCTTCTGTATATGGAATTAATTTTTGTCCCCCTGATGAACCCGATGTCGGCTCATAAATTTTTATGTAATTTGAAGTCAGTCCATTTTCACATTTAATATATTGTTGTATATCTTCATAATCCACAATAGGAACTTTTATTCGCCAATTTTTATAGTCATTAATCTCTGAAAAATTATACTTTACGCCATACTTAGTATTCTTATTTTTATTAATAATCCTTCTTAAGATGTTTTCCTGATATTTAGGAAAAATTCTTATATAAAAGTAAAATTTTAACCACATCGGGAAACAACACAAAATAAAAAATAAATTAGCAAAAAAAATTTTAACTTTCATTTTTCCTCCATTTTTTCTCTTATTTAATCTTTTATTCCGTGTAATAACCTTAATCCAGCTTTTGTAAGATTTGAAACAGAAAGTTGAGCAAGACAAACAAGCTCGTTACCTTTATAAAATTTCGGATTTTTTTCTAAGAAAAATTTTACATCACGATCTTCTATCCTTTTTTTAGGAATATCATTTTCTCCAGATTTCAGCATATCAGGTTCTTTAGGAATAACAAGTCCGTTTTCATAACACTCTCCAAATTTTGATACAGAGAGCCTATCCATAAAATCTTGAATTTCTTGCGGCGTATCATATTTATATGTAGGATAGATTTCTTTTAAGAACAATGGAAAAAATTTGTACGTTCTCCAGCCTTTTGAAATAAGAAGCCAAAAAACTTTTTTATCAGAATATTTCATTTGAAAAGTATACGAAAACTTCCACCAAGCTCGCATAAGCTCAATATCTCCTCTTGAGTTTTCATCAATTACCGTATCTCCAGAATATATAATTATTTTTCCTTCAAATTCAAATATTTCTATAGTTGTAAATCCAACAATATTCGAACTTTCATCATAAAGAACCAAAACATAATTCTTTTGGCTCATATCTGATAAAAATCGGTTCCAATTCTCACCATAATAAACTTTTGTCATAAGCGTATACATATCTTTTTTATTTTGTGTAGTAAGGTTTGAAATTTCTCTAACTTTGCTTTTTAAACTCATAAACTTGCAAGCTCCAAATATGGAATTCTATCATCAATTAACTCTTTTATTTCATTATCTGGCAAGAATTCTGTTATATACAATCTGCTTTTGTATTTTATATTAAAATATTTTTTTAATGAATTATTCAACCTGTCTTTTGAATGCAAAACTAATGAGAAATACTTATAATGTTTATTATTGTTATAAATTTTATCTAGTAGTGCTTCAAAAATCCTATTGTCATTATCTTTTATTGCTACAAAACTTAAGTAAAATTGTTTAATCGGAACATTTTCTTTTGGTAAAAAGTTCCATGTTAAATTTTTCATCCAAGCCCAAATTCCATTATATTTTTTAATAACAACCTGTTTAAAAGGAATCTGATCCCATCTTGCCATTACCCCGACAATCTTCCCATCTTTTAAAGCTACATAAAAATCATCCGGACTAAAATTCGGTAAGTTCAAAAAATATTTCTTTGTATATACAGGGAAAAACTGCTTTTTTCTACCTTCTGAATTTAAAAAACACACAATTTTATCCAAAAAATCTATGGATCCCCTAACAACTTTAATTTTACGACAACAAAATTTTGGGAAAATCGGTATAATAAAATATGTATTTATCACTCCTAAATCATAAAAATTAGGAACACGTGAAGTTTTATTTTCCCAAGTAAGTGCAATTTTACCTTGCCTGTTATCATCAATTATTGTTGCAATGTGCAGTTTTACCTTCTTATCATCCATCAGAGTTTTCATAAACTCAAACCCTTTTGAAAGAGCTTGAATTTTCTTTGCTTTAGAAGAAATCTTTAAATCACTTAAATATCCTATAGTTTCTTCTTCTCCGTTAATATAGACTTTTTTTAAACTTCTTGTTCCAAGAACTTCAACTTTGTTATTAATCTTACCTACAACGGGCTGAACAATATCAGCCGTAGAACACATTGCTTTAAGATAGTTTGGTTCTTTAGAAAAAAGAATATCTAGTTTTCCTTTTATATAAATTGAATTAATTAATTCTAAAACACCTTGATTATCTGTTTCAGACATTATGCCAAATTCAATTTTATTTTTCTTTTCCAATTGCAAATCCCCTACGTTTTGTAGTATCTATGTCAATCATAATATTGTATTTAAAAAAATCCAAGAGCATTGCCCAATGAGAAAGCAGACATTTTCTTAATCCCCAAGCTCGTTTTAACATAGATGGAAATGAATAAAACTTTTTCTTATATACATAACATAATTCTGAAAGCTTTTCCGGAGTAAAATTTTTGGGTTCAAAAACCACATCTGCAAAACAACAATTTTCATCCAACCACCACTTATTATAAAGCATTCTATCTTTTAAAGTTTCATACAAAGGTGTACCTGGAAAAGGCATTAAATGATTGAAAGCAGCAAGAATAAGGTTGTTTCTCATTGCGAAATCAAGGGTTGTTTTAAAAGTTTCTTCCGTATCTTCATCATACCCAAAAATAAAGGTTCCGTATACAAAAATATTATGATTAGTAAGTTTTTTTAGAATTCGTTCATATTTTTCAATGCCATTATTCCAAGTTTTGTTCATTTGTTTAAGATTTTCTGGATTAAAACTTTCAAACCCTATTAAAACGCCAAGACAACCGCTCTTTTCCATCAAATCGATCAACTCATCATCTTCAAGGCAAGCTGTTGCAATTTGGCTTATCCATTTTATTTTATATGGAATTAACGCTCTAAAAAGTTCCTTTGCTCGCTCAATATTAGATCCGATATTATCGTCTATAAAAAATATGGTTTTATATTTTGCGTTTTTAACCTCAAAAATCACATCTTCTATTGGTCTGTAACTGCAATGAGATTTATGAAAAGCCGCGATTGAACAGAATTGACAGTTGAATTTGCACCCACGAGAGTTTTCAATTAAAGTTACAGGCATGTAATTTTTACCTTCAAAAATATCTCGTCTCGGAAAAATTCCTTTCAAATCGACATTACTATCTCCTTGATAGATTTTTTTCAATTTCCTCTTTTTCATGTCTTCAATGATTTCAGCCCAGACATTTTCAGCCTGGCCGATAAGAATGCTATCTGCATATTCCTTTGCCTCATCACTTACAAGAGTCGGATGAAATCCTGCAAGAAGTACTTTTTTATTGCGTTTTTGGAATTCTTTTGCAATATTATAAGCTCTCTGTGCAGAATATGTTTCAACACTGATTGCTACATAATCGGTTTCAGTATCATAGTCGATTTCTTCTACCCTGTCATCAAAGAATTTCACTTCCACGTCATCTGGAGTTAATGCTGCTGCCTGAGCAACCCCAATAGGCTCCATCTGCCAAGTTTTTATATATTTTTTGCAATCATTCATTGCCGCCATTATAAAAGTTATTATCATTTCCAATTACCCAAATGCATTTATATTGTACTTCATAAATAAATTAAACCATAATATAAAAAATCTCATTCCAATTCTATATTTAGATTTAATAAATCTTTTAAAAATATTTTTAAGAGCTAAATATTCCACAAAATATCTTTGTGCAACCCCCATAAATTCATTTTTCACATCATATTTAATCAGCCTCATTGAAAAAGATATTTCATCACTAATCCACCAATCATTTTTTACCAGTTTATTTTGTGTTTTTAATTGATTATATGACGGAGTATTTGGAATTGGGAAAAAAGTTGTAAAAATTGACATAAATAATTGTTTATTATTTAAGTATTCAAAGGTCAACTTAGCATTTTCAAGAGTATCACCTTCATATCCCAAAATAGTACCGATAGAAACAGAAATATTGTATTTTACACAATTATCAAAAGCTTTTTCATACTCTTCGATAATATTATGCCTTTTATTCATATTTTTTAGAACATCCTCTGATATAGATTCCATTCCTATAAATACATTGAAACAGCCACTTTTAGCCATTAACTCGACAAATTCTTCCTCCAATAAGGCTTTCAATGTGATTTGAGCAAACCATTTCTTTTTTAAAGGAATCATGTGTCTATATAATTCTTTTCTATATTCGATGTTTGTACAAGCGTTTTCATCAATTAATCCAATATACTTAACACCAATATTTTTAATATCTTCAATAATCTCATCTACTGGTCTTAAACTTACGTTCTGTTCATAAACTTTTGCAATAGTACAAAAATTGCAATTATACCTGCAGCCTCGTGAAACTTCGACATGTCTGTATGGAATATATCTTTTGCCTTTAAAGATTGAACGATCAAGTTGTACGTTGGCTAAATTACATTTCTTTTCTGCATGATAAAATTTTTGCAATTTCTCATCATAAAAATCTTGCAACATTTGAGGAAATGTTAATTCTGCTTCTCCGGTTATAACACAATCCGCATATTTAGAGGCTTCCTCAGGACAAAGTGTAGCGTGTAGTCCGCCGATAATAACAGTTTTCCCCAGTTTGCGAAATTTCTCCGCAATTTGATACCCACGATACGCTGTAAAAGTATTAATTGTAATAAAAACTAAATCAGTTTTAGTTTTAAACTTAATATTCTCAATTCGCTCATCAAAAAATTCACATTCAACATTTTCCGGAACCAAACTTTTTAACTTAGCAATTACAGGTGGCTCTACCGTAAACAATGACTTTAACCAAAATCGCCCCTTGATATATGACTGTTCTGGAAATATGAATGTAAACTTCATTAAATCTGCCTCGTAATATCAGAATAATCACACATGACTTCTTTAGTATATTTATGGTGATTTTTTGCATATATCTTGTAAGCAATATTTGCCCCTATTGCATAATGAAGAAATGACCTTGAACCAGCTAAGCGCTTTATAATATTTTTTGTCCTATAAGCTTCATTCCAAGCCCAATTATGCCCTTCTCTAAGTTCATCTACAGTCATATTTAAAGGTTTTACAACAACATGCTGACAATCATACAAAGACCAATCTGTTTCTAGAATTCTATTAGCAGCTTTCATTTTTTCATAATATGGAGTTCCAGGATATGCCGTATTAATCGTAAATCTTGGCACATCAATATTTGCTTTGTTAACAAATTCAATCGTTCTTTCAAAACAACCCTTGTCATCACAATCAAGTCCGAATACAAAACAGCCCATTATCGCAACCCCATTATCGTGAAGAATGTTTGCTGCATTATAAAATTTGTTTACTGAATTGAACCCTTTTTTAATATCCAACAGTGTTTTTTGTGATACTGTTTCAAATCCAATTAAACAGCCTTTTAGCCCACTCTTTACTGCCAAATCCAATAATTCCTTATCTTGAGCAATTTTTATTGTCATCGGAGAAGCCCATTGTTTCTTAAGAGGAATCATTGCTTTATAAAGTTCTTTTGCGTACCCATCTTCAATAGGAGAAGGGTCAACAAAAACAAAAGTCTTTGAAGGAATTTGTTTAATTTCCTCAATCACATCTTCTACTGGTCGATGATAATAACCTTTTGAGCAATAGGGTGTTACACAAAATTCACAACGATTTAGGCAACCGTAAGTTGCCTGAACACTATTAACGGTTATAAATTTGAGTCTTTTATCTTTATAACAGTCTCTTTTGGGCATTGGAAAATTTGCATAACATAGATCTTCTCTTGCTTTATATATTTTCTGCAAATTTCCTGATTTATAATCCCTTAGCATTTTTGGGAAAATCTCTATTCCAAGTCCAATTTGAACACTATCAACATACTTCAGACACTCATTTGGACTTAGTGTTGCATGGACCCCACCCATTACAACGGTTTTGCCTTTTGATTTAAAGTATTTTGCATACTCAAAAGCCCTACTTGAACCCCCTGTAATAGAAGTTATACAGATTAAATCCGCATCAATCTTGCTTAAATTAATCTGCTCTACTCCTTCATCATAAACATCACATTTAATATTCATATCCTCAGGAATAAGTGATATGAGAGCAGGTATTGTTAACGGAGCATAACGAATCATTTGCTTAAAAGCTCCAGTTTTATATCGATACATCGCACCTCTTGGCATTATAAACGCAATATTTCCCAAGTTATTCATGGTTTAATTATACTATAAATAAAGATTTATTTAAAAGTTTTGAATATCTTTACGTAAAAAATCTATTCAAAAATTATACTCCTCAAAACATAATGTGTTGAACGTCCTTTTCCGATTTTCTTCAATATTTTTTTGTCAATTAAGTCATTAATATCTAAGTTTGCTGTATCTTGTGAACAGTTGCACATTTTTGCCCATTTTGTTGTTGTAAGATTACCCTCAAAATTATCCATAAAACGATTTAACACTTTAATCTGTCTTTCGTTAAATATAACATTACAATTTCTCTGCCAAAATTCTGCTTTTTTCAAAACCTTATCAGTAATTTGACTACTGGATTGAATTGCAATAAGTAAATTTTCTAAGAACCAAATCAACCAATTTGTTATATCCATAGAGCCTTTTTGAGTTTTTTCTAAAATCTCATAATAACTCTTTCTTTTCTTTTGAATTTGAGAAGACATAGAATAAAATCTAAACTTGCTATCATCACTTTTTGCAAGAAGCATATCAGTCAACGCTCTTGCAATTCTGCCATTTCCATCATCAAATGGGTGCAGAATTACAAACCACAAATGCACAATTCCGGCCTGAACTAGATAATCTATTTCTTTTTCACTATTAATATAATCTATGAATTCGCTCATTTCTTTTTCTAACAATTCTGCTTTCGGTGCTTCATAATGAATTTTTTCTTTTCCAGTATAACCTGATACAACCTGCATAGGTCCTAATTCATCAGTTCTATAATTCCCAACATTAATCTTGTACATTCCGCTATATCCTGTGGGAAATAACGCAGCGTGCCAACCAATTATTCTATCCTTAGTCATTTTTTCAGAATAATTTTGGGTAGCATCGAGCATCATCTCTACTACACCCTCAACATCTCTTGAAATTAAATCTTCCCCACCGATATCTATTCCCAGTCGTCTTGCTATAGAAGAACGAACTATATGCTTATCCAAAATTTGCCCTTCAATTTCAGAAGACTTTATAATGTTTTCTGTCAAAACCTGTAATAATGCATTGTTTCTAACATCAAATCCAAGCGAATCCATTTTACCAAATAAAAAGCCTTGAGCTTTTTTTGTTTCTAAGAGAAGTTTTTGAATCTTATCTCCGTCCCATTTAAAGCAGTGCCAATCAGTATTTTGGTATATATACATTATTTTATCTCCGAATATTATACGGATATTATAAACTTTTTCTCCGAAAACTTCAAGTAAAAATCACAGATTGTTAAATTAATTGAATCATTCTAAAAAAATAAATATTTATTTTATAAATTATCCGGAAGGTAATATTCAAAAAAGATTTTAATACTGTTCAAACAGTGTTAAAAAAAATGAATTGTGTCTGAATGATACGTTTTGAAAGAGTTTGCTTGATATTTTACTCATTAAGAGGGATGAATGTCATTGCTGATAAGAGGTAGCAATGATTGAAACAGGTAAAAAATACAAACTAAAAAAGATTAGAGGTTTTGAGAACCCTGATAATGAGTATTACAAAGTAATTGGATTCTATAACTTTGACACTGTAATTTGTGAAAACACTTGCGGAGAAAGATTTGTGTTTATGAAAGAGTTTTTAATAGACCCACAAAAGCCTGATGAAATCTATTCAGATTTAATACTTGAAAGGAAAGAATGATGACAGAAAAAGACTATGCACTTTATGGAACAAAGGTTTTGAATTTAAAAACACAAGAAATCGGATTACTGATTTGTATATGGAAAAATAAGTTTGCTGATGTAGAGGTAGATTACGCAACTTGTGTTGATAAACAAGGCAAAAGGTACAATATAGAGCTTGATAACATACGAGGATTTGAAGATGATTTTTGCAAAGCGAACAGTTGAACCTACGGTGAAACTTGTGAGCCTGTATCTGAAATGGAGCGTAGCGAAATGAAAGTGAAAAATAAACTGACAAGAGAAACTTTAGAAATAACTTATCCTGAATTTAGAAAAAAGTTTGCAAAAGAAATCCGGACTGCTTTTGAAAGTTATCGCAGAACACAGTTAAATAAGTATTCTTATAACTTTAAAGATGATAACTCAATGGAATACAATTTCTATTTCCAATTACAATGGAATTTCAATCACTTTGGAAATTCTAATTGGTATATTAAAAAGCTATAGATAATTAATCACTATCCGTCAAATTATCCACAATTTTATCGATAACGTCTTTGTCTATATTTGTCCTTTTTTCTATTATTCGAATAAAACTTTCAATATTCATCGGTTCTTTTTCTTTTCTTACAACACTTTCAAGTAAGTTTGTAAATTTATATATTCTTGAAGGCTCTATGTTGTGATTATTCTGTAGATCAACATTAAAACTTTGAAGCATATATTTGGCTTGTATAAACGTATCTTCTTTGGAAAGACTAAAATGTTCAATAAATTCTTTTCTTTTACCAGACCAATCTCCGTCTTTTTTCCAACGTTTTATAGTTCTTTCGTGTACACCTATTCTTCTTGCAATTTCAGCAACTGTAATAAATTTTTCAACATACATATTTTCTGCAATCGCATAATACTTATCTTTTTTCACTTTTTCCTCTTAGTTAATATACTTTTTATTTCGTTCTGCCAATATTTTATCGGTTTCATAAAGGTATAAGGTTTCTTTTGGTTTAGGTTCTTCTTGCAAAAATATTGATAAATCAAATTTTCCAAAATCATCTTGCTCTTTCTTTTTCCTTACTGCTTTATCCATATTTGTATTTGCAATCTTTGAAACTTTAACATCTGTATCGAACTCTTTTTTTGCACTGTTATAAGCTGCTTTGTAATTTTCATATTGTTCTTCAGGAGATATTGTAAGAGTTTGTTTGATATAAGCCTTGGCGACTTTGCTATTGCGTTTTTTAATAGACATAGCCTCTTTAAATTCTTCTTTAGATACTTTATTTGCATGTAATGCCGCAACAGCTTTTACAGCATTCACTGTTCCTATAAATTCATCATTATCGCATCTGAATGCCCAAGCTTCTTTGTAATCTTCTATATCTCTACGTAAATAGACTCTCAAGCCCATTTTTGAAATCATCCAATCAGCCCAATAAGTTATACCAAGTGCTGTATCTTTTATTCCGTTTCTTCTGATTGTAAAATCTTTTGAAGTTCTCATACAAAATAGTTTTAGAGCATCTTTTGTAGTTGTAATTTTTTCTTTAAATTCAGAATAGAAAAGTTCATCCGGACATAACCCGTTTAAAGTTTTCCCTTGAGAAGGTCTTTTATTTAAAATATCTAAAATATATTTATCAAAAAGAAGCTTAAAATCTTCAAATTTCATAATTTTCCCGGATTTAATTTCTTTTGCAAGCTTTTGAGGTCTTTCGACAACATTACCTCCTCTATAACCTATAAAATGTTTTGAAAGGATTTCCTTTATCTTCAAAAAATCCCTTTCAACAGGTTTAGTCTGAGCATTGTAAGGCAGAGCAAAATGAACTTCTATATTCAATTCTGCCAACATAGACTGAGTTTTTGTTTTATTGGTTGAAATTTTTATACTTCTACGACCACCTGCAAAATCCTTTGAACGGTAATCTTTACCATTATCAATGATAACATCTTTTGGTAGTCCATACTTTTCAGCAGCATAGTAAAAAGATTGGAAAATATAATCAGAATTTGGATTTCCTGTTTGTAAAATCCAACCAAGCCATTTACCTGATTTATAATCACGCCACACTGTAACCCAAGGAAAAACAACTTTATTATCTGAATCAAAACAGGCAACATCAATTTGAGCGTGATCTGATACCCAGACCTCATTACATAAAATATTTGAATAATCTCTTTCTATATATCCGCCATATTTTCTATTCCATGCTGTTTCGCCCATTCGTGCAAGATAAATACTTTGTTTTGGAATTTCTTTATCTAATCGGCGTTTAAAAGCCATATAACTTGGAAATGTTTCTCCTTTTGCATCAAACATTCTGATAGCATAACCAAGAGTTAAATCCCAACAAGTTCTTATAGATGGTGCTCCTTCTACTAAATACAAATTTTTAAAGTACTCAAATAAATTATCAGGAACAGTGGAGCCGGATAAATGTTTGCCGTGCTGTGATAACAAGCCGCTCAATCCATACCGAAAGAATCTTCTTCGCATTTTTATAACAGACGAATAAGATGTGTTTAACCACTTTTCATGTTCTAAATTCCACTTATCTATAAAATCTTTTAAAGCCCCTCCCCTTAATCCTTTTGATGCATTTATTATTGGTAAATACTTTTCTGCCTGTGCTTTTGCCCAATCGGGAGCTTCTGAATATTTAGTATTTATAACATCTTCTTTAAGATACTTATCTTGTGCAAAATCAGGCAAAGATTTTAAAAGAAGAAAGTAATGAGTTCTTTTTCCCCGTCTGATAATTTTAAAAGTATAGTAACCTCTCCTACATTGCTTTTTAAGAGTTTGGATGCTAAGTCCTAAAATTTCAGCAGATTTTTCTATATCTAACCATATATTTGTTTTGTCTTTATTTTCTTTCATAAATATCCTTATTTTAGCGTTATTAAAATCTCTTTTAAAGCTCACTTAACATTCCGACATAAAATTTGTGACAATTTTAAAAGCTAAAATGTAGTAATAATAAGATTTTTTAAAAATGCTATTTTTACAATATTCACCTCAAACACTTTATCTATCTGCTTTATAAAAAAGACAAATATTTGTCCTGTTTTTTACGAAGAAATATGAAGTGGTCTTGACGAAATTTGTATTTGTATATAATAGCTACCAAGTTTTATTATATTTACTTCTTCAGAATAATAAACAGGTAACAATTTGCAGTCGGGGAAATTTCCCCGCAAGTAAACTTCAAAATCCGCTCTATACTTAAAAAAAATATTTTCAAGAAATAAGTATAAACACTCCAAGATACTCGTTGCCAAAGGAATACAACCCAAAAATAAAATCGGGGAAAAGTTTATGAAGTTCTATTACTAAAAACCGGCTAATAGTTTTAAGTCATAATACAAATCCTTAAACTCTCGTTTCCTTCGCCATAATGTTTCCGCTATTTTATAGTTCAAATTAGTAGCCATTTTATTATGTGTTAAGTTTCTTGAAAGATAGCAATAAATAGTTGTAAACTTTGCTTTTTGGTCTTTAGAAAAGGTTTTATCCTCAGATGATTTTAAAAGATTTTCAGATACAAAAATTTGATTGCAGTATAGGTATAAATATACTTCTTGATTAAAAAACTTTCTATGACGGGCTTTTTGTGGAGAATTTTGATAGTAGAAATCTAAATTTTGTTTTTGCCTTTGGTAAATCAAAGTTCTGAATATTGTATAAAAGCTTTGAATTTGGTTTTCACCAATATTTGCAATATTAGATGCTTTTATCGAATTTATGTTTTCACAAAAACACCTTAATACAATATCATTTATTATTGCAGGGTATGTTTTAAATATAGAATATTTTTGAATTGAAAGTTTACTTTTTTGAAACACATATTCATTTTCTTGCTTTATTAATTTATTTTTATCAACAAATTCTGACAATATCGGTAAAAGTTCTGTTTTAGGGATTTCAGATAAAATTTCTAAATTTTCAAGCGTAAATTTGTTGAGCCTTTTGCAAAGTTTCAATATTTGTTCTTCCATATAGCAATTTCCTTAAAATATTTTCATCAATCTGTTTTAATTGATTTGTAATCGCAAGTTTTTCTATTTTATTTAGCAATTTAACAATTTGTCTAAATTGGTTAACTCTTGTTGCAAGATATTCTACACCATCAGGTGTAAAAGGGATTTGCGTTAATTCATTCAAAATCTGTTTTACATCTTCAAAATCATATCGTTCAAACTTAAATGACTTATAAATCCTATCTATAATATGAGGATATCTTGAAAGTTTTTTATCAATGTTGCTCATTCCAACAAGCACTAAAGGACAAGAAGTTGTATCATACAAATCTCTCAGTGTTTCTATTGTATTTCTTTCAAGCAAGTAATCTACTTCATCAATTATTATAGGTTTTGGATTTTCTTTAAGTTTCTTCTCTATTAAATTAAAAGTTTCCTGGATATGCCAAAACGGTTCTTCTCCTAATTCTTCTGCAATTTCAGATAACAACCACCGACTTGTCATACCTTGGTTTGCTCTTACATATATGCAATCATTTTTAAAAGTCCACCACTTTATAGTTTCTGATTTCCCAAGTCCATACTCTCCATAAACAAGAATAATTTTAGGTATATTATTAGGTAGTTGTTTTACCTCCTCCATTAATGATACAAAGTTTTTGACGTTCTTTGTTTTTACAAATACTTTATTCATCTTTATACTCCTTCTTGGGCAAATACATTTTTCTCATTATGTTCACAATCTGCGTATAAATTGGCATATTCATTACTATTTAAATACTCCTCAAGCCATTTTCTTTGTTCAGGATTGGTACAACCGTATTTCATTAACCATTCATATTTTTCATAATCAGCGTTAAATACTGGAACATTCATTTGCTGTTCCCGAAAGTTTAATTTGCGTTTTAATGGTGTTTTAGGCTGTTCAAATTTTTCAATTTCAATAACTTCTTCCTGTTCAATCTCTATAGCTTCGGCTTTTTCTTTAGGAAAATATTTTAAAAACTCTTTTTTCACTCTCTTAAATCTGCGTTGCTGTTTTTGAATTTGTTGCTTGAATTGTTCCATATCTTTTACTGTTCCCAAATGATTTGCCATTGGATGAACTTTTTCAACTTGTCTTGCGATACATAAAAATTCACCTTTTATTGAATACACAAGGACTTTTGAAAGGTCAAACAAACTGTATTTTATAAACACTTTTTCTCTTAAATCCAATAAATAATCACTCCTATAATGCATTCCTAGAAACGTAATTCCATGTTTATTTATTGTCCTTGCCTCAGTTTTCATCATTAAATCATTTAAGATATTCTTATCGATTTCTTGTTTTTGAACACTGTTTAAACATTGTTTAATTGATATTTGAGGAGCGTTCGGACAAGGTTTTGAATTATGGTAATCGAGCCAGCAATCTATAAATTTTATTGTTTCTTGAATAGTTGGAATATAGTTTTTTGTTAACTTATTATGCATCTCTCTATGCAATTTTTCTCCTCGCTTCATCCAAGCAGGTTTATTTTCAATACTTGTCCCTATATAACTTGTCATCATTTTTTCAAACTCTTCTTGAAATTCAAGGAAGAATCTTTCAATAACTTTTGCTCTTGCATTATATGGTTTTGCAAAAACTGATTTTATTCCAAGTTTTGCATAAATTCCATTAAATCCTGCTTCATCAAAATCTATATTTTGGAAATATTTTGCTTTAAATGCTTTTCCGTTATCTTGATAAACTACCTTTGGAATCAGACCAAGATTTAAAATAGAATTTCTTAATGCACTTGCTATGCATTGAGTATTTTCACTCATCATAATTTCATATCCGACTAATGCTGTTGATTTCCAATCTAAAAAGCCGACCAAAGTTGCTCTGGTCGGCTTTCCTGTAAATGGATTAATTATTTGAAAATTAAGAACATGTCCATCAGTTATCAAAACATCTCCTACTTCAATTTTAGAAATATCTCGTTCTATATACGGTTCAATTTTATCGTGATATGCTTTTTCACCTTCTCTAAATAAAATCCAGTTTGAATAATTGTTTTTCTTAAAATTCTCCGCAAATCTTCTGAATGTTAGATTACAAGGAATATTTTCATATCCTCGCTTTTCGAGAATATGTTTTGTTAAATTTATAGCTTTTCCGATACTAAATTTATTGGGATGTAACAAATATTTTAAAAATATCTGTTTCATTTCCTCATTCAAAATCGTATTATATTCACCTTGTTTATTAGTTTTGCATTTTTGTAAAAGTCCGTCCGTTCCATAATTTTCAAACATCTTAACCCAACGATGAAGTGTTCCTATCGAAATTGAACCTACAAATTTGTATATTTGTGGTAAATACATTCCGCTATTGTATAAATCTAAAAATACTGAATCAGCCTCTTTTTTAGTCGAATATTTTTTACGAATATTATATAAGGCAGTTACTATATCCACTCTTGCAAGTGCTGTTAATCTTGCATTTTCTGATACGAAATTCACCTTGTTTTCAAACGGAACAATTGATGTTGTTTTTAATTTTTCTTCATCTAATCTATCTTGTATCTCAGGTTCTAATGAAGAATAAAGAATTTCATACGATTTTCCACCTCTTACTTCAACTTCTCTTGCAATATATTTACCTTGGTTAATTGCAAGTCTTATTGAACGTGTACTTTTTAAACCTTTTAATTCTGCGATTTTGTTAATACTTATATAATCGTCCATACATACAGATTAACTCTGAAGTCGGAAAGGTGTTCCTTTTTTCCTTCTTTTGTATCATTAGGACATAATTTTATTCAATATACGAACCGGACTTTATTTACTTCAAATGTCAAATAATCATTTTATCCGTACAATTTAGATTATGAGGGCGGAATAGGCTATAACATTGGTTTTAAAATAGAAAATTTAAGACAATTCTTGGACAGTAATCGGACAATCAAGACCATCAAAAGACCGTTTTGTAACATATAAAACGATTACTTCCGACCACCAAAGTTCAAACACAAAGCCAACTTTGCCGAATAATCTTTTTATGCGTTCAGATAAAATGTCCCGTTAAATTACAGTCTTGTTTCTTTACAACAAGAAGCATTAAAAAAGAGGATATAAAAAACCCTCTAAATTAAATAGCAAGGGAGAGATTCGAACTCTCGACCTCACGGGTATGAGCCGTGCGCTCTCACCAACTGAGCTACCTTGCCATATACCTTTTTCCTATTAAATTTTCAGCAGTTTACCCGCGTACACTTATTCTTACATAAATATAAAAATATTTCAAGTATTTATTATAATATAACAGAAAACAATAAAAACTTAGAAAAGCAATATTTGATATATAATTGTTGTATGATTAAAGATTTAACAAAAGGCGAACCCCTAAAACTAATACTTCTATTTTCTATTCCCCTGCTAATTGGAAATATTTTCCAACAATTATACAACCTAGCAGATATTGTTATTGTAGGCAGGACACTTGGAATGGAAGCTTTAGCTGCTGTTGGTGCCGTTGCTCCTTTATTTTTTCTGATAATGTTTGCTATTGTTGGACTAAATAATGGATTTGCCGTTATCACAGGACAAAGGTTCGGCGCTGGAGACTATGATGGTGTAAGAAGATCAGTTACTATATCTACAATTCTCAGCACAGTTATTACAATTATTTCAACAATATTCTTTTCCGTTTTTATGAAACAAATACTCTTTTTAATGAATGTACCAGAATCAATCATGCACAATGCATATTGGTATATTCAGATTTGTGTTTTCGGACTTGTTACAGTAAATTTTTATAACCTTCTGGCAAGTATTGTAAGAGCTTTGGGTGATAGCAAAACTCCACTATATTTTTTAATTCTTGCATCAATTTTAAATGTTTTTCTGGCTTTATTTTTTATACTAAAATTTGGATGGGGTGTCCCGGGTTCTGCTATTGCTGTTGTTTTATCACAAGGATTTTCAGCATTACTATGCATTTTTTATATAAAATTAAAATTTCCTATCCTACACATAAAAAAAGAAGAATGGAAATTCGACTTTTTTCACAATAATGAAGATAGAGAATTTGCAAAACTGCACCTAAACGTTGGACTACCTACCGCCGTACAATTCTCTGTTCTTGGAATAGGTATACTTATTATCCAAAGTGTTTGTAATTCTTTTGGTTCAAATGTTATTGCAGCATTTACCGCAGCATTAAGAATCGAACAAATTGCAACAATGCCTATGATATCTTTCGGAATTGCTCTTGCGGCTTTTGTTGCTCAAAACTTTGGAGCAGAAAAAATTAAAAGAATACGTCAGGGTGTTAAACGCGGCTCTGTCATCAATATTGTTCTAAGTATTATAATGGCAATCATTATGCATTATTGGGGAAGCCATATTGTACAGCTTTTTATCGGTAATGGAAATCCTGATGTTATTAAAATTGCACACGATTATTTATGGATTAGTACATTATTTTACTTCTTTTTAGGACAAATCTTTATTTTCAGAAATTCTTTACAAGGCATGGGAAAACCGCTTATTCCTTTGTCTTCATCATTTGCAGAGCTTATGGTAAGGGCTTATGCAGCAGGGTATCTGGCTGTTCAATACGGATATTTTGGAGTATTTTATGCAGGCCCTATTGCCTGGGTAACAGCATCAATTGTAGTTACTGTCGGATATTTTATAAATATTAGAAAAATCATTAAAAAATTTATAAAAAGCGAAAATATAAAAAATTAAAAAAGCAAGCTATTCAGCTTGCTTTAAACAAAATATCAAATTAGCTTTAACGTTTAGCGGTTGTTTTTATTATATGCCATCCAAACTTTGTTCCCACCGGATCCGATATTTCACCGACTTTCAAGTCAAATGCCGTATCGGCAAACTGTTGCACCATTTGTTTTCTATTAAAAAAGCCCAAATCCCCGCCGTTTTGTCCTGATGGGCAGAGTGAATATTGCCTTGCAGCATCTTCAAAAGTTATCTTCCCATTTTCAATATCTTTCTTTATCTTTACAGCATCAGAACGGTTCTTTACAAGGATATGACTTGCCCTTACTTCATGAATATCCAAATTAGGATTTAAAAAATTCGCAAATGAACTAAGTCCAACAAAAACAATTGCAATTGCCATAAATATTTTTATAATTGATTTCATTTTGCCTCCTGATTATTCACAACGCTATTGTATTATAAGAAACTATAAAAATAAATACTACAACTGTATTGTTCTCAAAACAAAATAATATCGATAATTACCCCAGTACACAATAATTGAAACAAAATTATTATCCAAATCTGAAGCTTCCAAATATGTATCAGGAATAGGTTTTCGTTTTGAACTTTTAAAAGTTTTTCCGATAAATTTAAGAGCTTTTTCTCTTATTAACTGAGTTTTTGTCAATTTAATCTGAGGCAGATTATTTTTATAAAAATTCATAGGTACCATCTCTTTTTTATAGCATGGAACAATATATTTAACTCTTCCTGCTTCTTTAAACAAAATAAACCAAGCACCATCATGCTCTCTCGGGGTTAAAAGATAATAACCAGGTTGAATTGCTATAGTTTTAAAATACAAAGGAGCAGTCAACCTGAAAAGTGGATAAGGAGACCAAGTAGAATACATTGTATCCTGATATTCTCCCGGATCAATATCATGAACATATTTAAATTCCGGAACAGGCATATCCCGATACATTTGTTCTATATCTATATCTTCCGTATACTCATCATCAGCTATTTCCTGAGTATCAACATCTTCAGGATATGAAACAGTATTTTGCTCTTGAGATTGCGAATTCGATTCTACTTCTGCCGAATAACCAGAAGATACTGAAACTGCTAAAGTACAAACTATTAAAATTATACCTGTTATTATACGTTTCATATAACCATTTTAATAGTTCTCCAATGAAAATCAATCATTCCGATAATTGAAACTTACAACTCTTAAAATAATATTAATTTCACTCAATTCATTAGATAATTTGTTATAATAAATTTATGAATGATATTGAACAAAATTATGAAGATTTTATTTCTACAGTAAGTCATGAATTGAGAACTCCTCTTACTTCTATCAGAGGTTTTTCACAAACAATGCTTTCCTCTTGGGATAAATTAGATGATGATAGCAAAAAAAAATTTATAAAAATTATAGAAGAGCAATCCAACAGACTTATACACCTTGTAGAAAATATGCTCTCTGTTACAAAATTAAAGTCAAATAATAACCATTTTGTATTCAATGAAGTTGCAATAAAAACACCGATAGAACAAGTTATTTCTATTGTCAAAACTCAATATCCAACACATAAATTTGAACTGAATTGCAGAGAAAATATCCCGAACATATTTGTTGATAGAGATAAATTTCAACAAATTATGACCAATTTGATAGAAAATAGTGCCAAATATTCACCGGAAAATTCAACAACATACATTTCAGCTTCAACTAAAAATAATAATGTTACAATAACTGTTTCAAACATAGGAATTGGAATTGAAGAAAAAGACTATGACAAAATTTTTACTAAATTTGCAAGGATAGATAATCCCCTGACTCGAAAAGTACAAGGAAGCGGACTTGGTTTATATATAACAAAAAATTTGGTCGAAAAAATGGAGGGCAAAATCTCAGTCTCTTCAAAACCTCTAAATGATAGTTCAAATTTAAGTAAAATAACATTCGAAGTTAGCATGCCAATAAAAAACATAGAAGAACAAGCGAGGATAAAATGCAATCAGTAACTCTTATCATTGACAAACGATTAGAACTGTCAACAAAGTATAAGAAATTGCTGGAATCAGATTCTAATCATGTAATAGTATCAAAAGACTTAATCTCTGCAATAAAAATAATTCAGGATAAAGAACCTGATTTAATAATTATTTCTGATAGCTTTGATAACGATTTGTCTGACTTTTGCAAACAAGTTCGTGCTTTAACATATAACATGCGCCCTATTATTGTTGCATTATCAAAGTCTGCCGATTTTAACGATATGATTAAAGTTTTGAATAACGGAGCAGACGATTTTCTATCAGAACCTGTCAACTCAGAAGAATTTAAAGTCAGAATGATGGCGCATCTACGACGAGAATTTGAATCAATTCTTGATTCTAAAGTACTGTTACCGGGAAAAAATTATACTCTGCGTGCAATCAAAAGAAAACTTTCAGAAAATAATAACTGGGCAATGTTATATATAAGCATAGAAAATTTCGACAGCTATAAAGAAGCCTACACTGAACTTGCATCTGATAAACTTCTTCAAACTTACAGTGCAATTATTAAAGCTTCATTAGATGAAAATGATTACTTCGGACAGCTGAGTGAAAATATATTTCTGGTAATAACAGATACTATAAAATCAGAACGTCTTGCTCGCTTTTTAACATTTGCATTCGATTCTGTTTCAAATAAATTCTATGCAGAACATGATTTAGAACGAGGCTATATGATTCTTCAAGGGGATGAATTTGCCGGACGCAGAGCAAATTTTGTCCATTCAACTATTAGCGTGGCTACAAACGAATTTCACAAGTATAAAGATACCACACAAATTTTGAATACATTAATCCAAATTCATAATATGGCAAATTTAGCAAACACATCAAATTATTTAATTGAACGCCCGAAAATTGAAGGTGAAAACAGCATTTCAGAAAAAGACTATAATAATAAAATCCTTATTTTTGAAACAGATGAAGCATTGAGTGTTCTTTTAAATACAATTTTAAATCTACAGGGTTATAAAACAAAAATACTAAATGAATATTCTCTTCCATCAGAAGAAGAAATCCCTGCACTTATAATAATTGACGCAGGAGATTTAGAAAAGAAAAATGGTCTAAATCTGTGCTATCAAATTAAACAACATCAAAAATTTAATGATACAAAAATTATTGTAACATCAATCATACATGACAAAGAACTCGTCTTAAATACAGGCGCAGATTTATATCTGCCAAAACCCTATGACATAGCAGCATTAATAAAATGGGTAGAAAACTTTATAAAAGAATATAATAATTAACTTAAAATATCTTCTAAAATTTCAGCATTGCGAGGAGCATCTTTTAATTGTTGTTTTGATAATCTGCGCATGTAATTTCGCAAAGCTTCTCTTATTAATTCACTTCTTGAACAACATTCAGTATTTGCCAAGCCATCTACCTTATTCAAAAATTCATCCGGCATTGTTACTAAAATTTTAGCCATAAAACTAACCCTTTCTCATAATAATTATAACATAGCGATTAGGTTTAATCAAGATGGAATTCCCCTTCTCACCACCTACGGGTCGGCATTGTAAAAAATTTTTCAATGAATAATATTAAAACGAAAGGAGTCAATATGGAAGAAAATCAAAAAACAGAAGAAACTGTAAAAATTAAAGAAAAAAACTATCCAATGTGTTCAAATCATCCTTTAATGAAAACTTTAATGGTTGGCCTATTAATTTTTCTAGGAGCATTTTGTGCATTTTATACCGTTGCAGATTGGCACATGAAATCATTGTTGGGACCAGCTTTTGGTCCAAGACCTTTTGCTAACAAAATGGAAAGAATGATTCAAAAAGATATGCGTGCAATGGATTATATGATGAGAGAAGACAGAAGATTCTCAAAAAGAGCAGCACAAGTAATACATCTTGAGCAAACAAAAGATGCATATAAAGTCATTATCGATTTAAGAGCATTTGACAACAATGAAAATAATCTTCAAACTTCAGTAAACGGTAAAATTTTAACAATTAATGGACGTACCATAAGAAAATCCAAACATAATGAACAAATCTCTGAATTTCAACAAAATTATCTATTTGGAGACAATGTTAGATTGAAAGATTTGACCAAAGAAACCGACGGAAATTATTATATAATAACAATTCCAATAGGTGAAAGTGAAACAGAAGAATAAAATTTAAAATTTTCAAATGAATACATTTATTAAAAGGTTTGTTTTTGTAATTTGTCAAAGACAGATCTTTTATAATTATAATTAAAAGTAAAGTTTACATCCACAAATTTCCCTGTGAAAAATTCGGGCAATGGTTCCAGTGGAGAAGTATCATTTAATGCTTTTATTGCAGCTTCATCCATTCTTTTATTTCCGGACGACTTTCCTATTTTTATATTTGTAATCCGTCCATCTTTTTGCACTCTGTACTGTAAAACAGTACTACTATTTGTATTCTCTGATGGTGGATTCCAATTAGCTTTAATTGAATGTTGCATCTTTTTCATATAAGAAGCCCAACCAGCATCTTTCATATCCTCTTTTTGAGAAGATGAAACACCAGACTTATTAAATACACTTTTAATAGTATTACTGTTTTTATTAATAGCATACGCACTGCCAAAAGCAGTCAAAATAACTACCACAATAAAACTATACGCAAATATTATATACTTTTGCTTCATATATAACCTTCCTTTCTTGAACTGATTATAACTCTATCTTTTTTTAAATACTCCAGCAATAGAATTATTATAATCAGGTCGTAAAATTCCTTTTTCTGTAATAATTCCCGTAATAAGCTCATGAGGAGTTACATCAAATCCAGGATTTATAATATTCACGCCCTGCGCACAAATTGGTTTTCCATTTATGTGAGTTACCTCGTCATGAGAGCGCTCTTCAATAACAATTTCATCTCCGGATTTAATACTTGTATCAATTGTAGATAACGGAGCTGCGACATAAAAAGGAATATTATGGTATTTTGCAGCAATAGCAACAGTATAAGTTCCAATTTTATTTGCAGCATCACCATTTGCAGCAATTCTGTCAGCTCCGACACATACCATATCTATCATCCCTTTTTTCATAAAATATGAACACATACCATCTGTTATAAGTGTTACAGGGATTCCATCCATAGTAAGTTCAAGAGTAGTAATCCTTGCCCCCTGCTGACGAGGTCTTGTTTCATCAGCAAAAACTTGAATCGTATTATCTTTTGCATAGGCTGAACGCACAACACCCAGAGCAGTACCGTATCCTACAGTTGCTAATGCTCCGGCATTACAATGAGTCAAGATAGTTGCACCTTTAGGAACTATTTCTGAACCATAATCACCAATTTTTTTATTTATTGAAATATCTTCAAGCTCCAATTTTTTACCATTATCCGCAAGTTCTTTAATCAGTGTTTTTATATCTGATTTAGAATTTTTAATAATTTCTTTTTGCTGCTCAACAGCCCACATAAGATTAACAGCCGTTGGTCTGGCACTTGCTATATAATCAGCTTTTTCAAGTAATCGATTTACAAAATCTTCACGAGAAAGATTCAAATTTTCAAGCTCCTGCGCAAATAACACAACACCATGAGCCCCTGCTATACCTATTGCAGGAGCCCCTCTAACTATCATTGTTTTTATAGCATCAAACATATCCTGCCCTGTTGTAATATTTATATATTCAAAAGAATCAGGGAATTTAGTTTGATCCACCATTTTCGAATATGTATCTATCCATTCAATTGTTCTTATTTTTGACTGAAATTCTGCCATTTACTTTTCCTTCTATTTATAATTCTCTTGTGTTAAATCTTTTTGTTGCTTTAATTCCGGATGTTTTGCTTCATACATATCACGTATAAAATTAATTATATAATAAGTAGCAAAAGCTGAAAATGAATTTGTCGTCCCGCATAATACCCCCAAAAATATAATAAAAGTTCCAATAAGCCAAACAGGAGAATTAACTACCATTGCTGTTAAAAAGAAATTAGGAGTATAATGAAAAAGTTTAGACAAAATAACAATAATTATGCAATATGCAATTGCAAATGTAAAATTAGCACAAAAGCCGATTAAAGCCCCTGTAATAATACTATCTTTCGGAGTTGTTAAATCCAGTTTACCATCCATAATCAAATATATAATAACTACAGGAGCTGCAAATAACAAAACAGTAAAAAGCATTATCATTCCAATAAAAGGAATTGGTGCCAGAAATCCAAGAATTAAACCTAAAATCAAGCTTAATATTATTATTTGCTGTAGTAAAAATTTGTTCATTGTAAATTATTTTATCATTTATATAATTATTTTTCAAATTTTTTCAAATCCTGAATTGCATCAGGACTTCTTGTATAAGAAATTGCAATTGCTATAGAATCTACAGTATCATCAAGTTTTGGTAATCTTTCACATCCCAAACTAAATTTAACCATCTGTTCAACTTCTTTTTTTGACGCTCTGCCATATCCTGTTAAAACTTGCTTAACTTCCATCGGAGTATACTCATATATAGGTATTCTATGCTGCTCCAAAACAGACAAAATAACCCCCCTTGCATGAGCAACAGGCATAACAGTAGTCTGGTTTCGAAAGAAAAAAAGTTTTTCAATTGCACAAACATCCGGATTATACTTTTCGACAATAGAAGTCATATCATTAAGAATCTCCAGAAGTCTTAGCGATTCTCTTTCTCCTTTAGGAGTTTGAATAGAACCGGAGTGCAAAAGCTCTATATTTTTTCCATCAAATTCAATAATACTATACCCGACAATAGCCATTCCCGGATCTATACCTAAAATTTTCATATATATATTTTAACACGAATAGAAACCCTCTGTTAACAAAAGTTATACATCCTATTCTCAAAAATTTTAAAATCTAAAATCTCGTTGTCCGTTTTCAATACAATTCAAATTTTTTTCAACAATACACTCGATTTTTTTATCTACAAAAGTTGCTAACTCTTTTTTAATTAACTCTTCACCTATTTTTTTAGTTTCATCAGAGGCATAATCTTCAAGATATTCTTTCAGTGTCATAATAGCATTTGGATGGCAAAAGTTATGAATTTGCTGCTCTTTACAAATAGCCATAAATCTATCACCGACTCTACCTTCTCTATAACAGGCAGTACAAAAACTTGGAACATAACCAAGTTCCATAAGCCATCTAATAATTTCATCCAGTGTTCTTCTATCTTCAACATCGAATTGAGCTGTTTCTTCCTCAGTTTCATCTTCTGGATGAGCATATCCTCCGACACTTGTTTTTGAACCGCCGCTGATTTGAGAAATACCCAGCTTTAGAACTCTTTCTCGACATTTTTTAGATTCTCTTGTTGAAATAATCATACCGGTATATGGCACTGCAATTCTTATACAAGCAACAATTTTTGCAAATGTATCATCATCAATGCCATTATCAAATGTTGAAGGATCAATATCATCAGCTTTCCTTATTCTTGGAACAGAAATTGTATGAGGACCAACTCCAAACACAGCTTCCAAATGTTCAGCATGCATCAAAAGTGCTGAAAACTCATATCTATACATTTCCAAACCGAATAAAACTCCTAAACCAACATCATCTATGCCACCCTGCATAGCTCTATCCATAGCTTCAGTATGATATGCATAATTATGCTTTGGTCCGGTTGGATGCAATCTTTCATAAGATTCTTTATTATATGTTTCTTGGAACAAAATATATGTCCCAATTCCTGCTTCTTTTAATTTTCTATAATTTTCAACAGTTGTAGCTGCAATATTAACATTAGCTCGTCTTATTGCACCATTTTTATGATGAATTGAATAAATTGTTTTTAAAGATTCTAAAACATATTCAATCGGATTATTAACAGGATCTTCACCTGTCTCAATTGCAAGACGTTTATGCCCCATATCTTGGAGAGCAATCACCTCTTGTTTTATCTCTTCTTGAGTCATTTTTTTTCTTGGTATATGTTTATTTTTTGCATGATACGGACAATAAACACAACCGTTTATACAATAATTTGATAAATACAAAGGAGCAAAAAGTACAATTCTATTTCCGTAATAATCCTGCTTAATCTTTTCAGCCAATTTGAAAATTTCTTGATTTTTCTCTTCTATCTCACAATCTAATAAAACAGCAGCTTCTCTATGAGACAGGCCTTTACCCAAACGAGCTTTTTCTAAAATTTTATCAATAAGCTCTATATTATTCTTATTTTCTTGTGCAAATTTTAATGAAGCTAAAACTTCTTCATGGTTTATAAATTCCTCGGCTTTTCCGGATTTAGGGTTATACATAATCTCTCCTGTCTAGTTTTATTATAATAATAAAACTTTAATAATAAAAGTAAAGCGAAACTGATAGATTAAATATATCAAATGCTATAACTTTATATTCTGCTTATCAGCAAATTTTGCTGCACCAACAGCCGCAAAATGATCGGTAATTGCACCAAGAGCTAATCCGCCAATCGCACCTTCTATAGCCGCTGCCAGTAAAACTAAAGGCGACACCCTGTAACGAGGAAATAAACATTGAACTGCGGATAATGCAGGGAGAGCAATAGCACCCATAACCGGTCCTATCTTCTTTCCTATATTTGGTTCGTAATAGACATTTTCTTTTTTAGTAATCTGAGCTTCATCATTATTATCAAGTACGGCTTTTTTACCTTCCAACTCTAATTTATCGGCAAATTCCTTATTTTTATTATTAATTTTATCATCAATATATTTGCCACAACCAAGTGCAGTAAGAATAAACAATGGAATATAAAGGAAATTAACACTTCCGCGTACAAATTCCAACAAACCAAGAGTAGATGCAAACGCCCCGGTTGTTATTCCAATATTTGATTTATATGTTTTTTTAACAACCTGGTGATTAGAATTATCTTGTTCAGTTCTTTCGGCTGACAAAAAAGATACTCTGGCCGGAAGCGTATTATAACCTTGAACTTTAAGCATAGAAAAAATCCTTAAAAATTAAATTTCTACAGATTTTTTGTCAGCATACTTTGCAGCACCCTTATTTGCAATTTTATCTGTAATAGAACCAAGAATAAGTCCACCAACAGCTCCGATAGCAGCTCCTGCAATATATTGTCCTACAGGAATTTTAGATTTTGCAGCAAATTTTTCAATAAGCATAGTTAGAGGATAAACCACAACTCCAAGAAGTGTTCCTAATTTTTTACCTGTATTAGATTTATAATATACATTTTCTTTTTTGGTTAAATCAGCACGATCTTCTTCATCTAAAACAGCTCTTTTACCCTTCGTTTCCAAATCCTGAGCAAACTGTGCATTTTTATCATTTATCTTTTTATCTACTAAAGCTCCGCATCCAAGTGCAGTAAGAATATAAATAGGCAATGTTAACCATAACTTATTACTTGAAGCTTTTAAAAGATTTATAGAATCTTTCATAGCCTTTTTATCTGCTGCACCTAAAACATCGTCAAGCTCCTTCAATGCATTTTCATTATATTTGCCCACAGTTTTAGCAACAGTATTAACTCCTAAAGCAACCGCGGTACCTAAACCTGCCCATACTGCACCAGTTTTTAAACCTGCATGGGTTTTAAAATATGAATTTGTACCGGCTTGATTTTCATTATGTTCTCCATTACTTTTAAAAGATAAGTTATTTGGATTAATACGATAATTTTGAACTGTTAACATAAATATTTTCTCCTGTAAGTACTAAGTATTATTATAATAACTATGACAAAATATTTTTGCTAATTAACAAAAAATTATTAATAATTGTTAACAACCTCAATTGGAAAGTTTTGTTTTCACCCAATCTTGAAAAATTTTCAAAGGTGCCCTTGTTAGACCAAGACTCCAAGCAGGTACATCTTTAGTTATAATACCTCCTGCTCCTATATTTGCACCTTCATCAACAGTTACAGGCGCAACCAAGACAGAATTAGAACCGACTTTGACATTATTTTTTAAAATTGTTTTTGATTTAACTTTGCTTAACGGATCATAATTTGCTGTGATAGTCCCCGCACCTATATTTACATGTTCACCTAATTCAGCATCTCCAATATATGATAAATGTCCCACATTTGTATTTGAAGCAATTCTAGCTTTTTTTACTTCAACAAAATTGCCAACTTTAACATTATCACAAACTTCTACCCCGCCTCTTAAATGCGCGCAAGGACCTATTTTGCAATTTTTCCCGATTTTATTCTTACCTTCAATATAAGTTGCCGGATAAATAATTGTATCCTGCCCGATTTCAGTATCTTCACTAATCCATGTCGTATCAGGATCAACAATTGTTACACCATTTGTCATATATTTTTCAAGATTACGACGGTTCATCATTTTAGTAGCCTGCGCAAGATTCAATCTGGAATTTATCCCGTAAATTTCTTCACTATCTTCTAATATATATGCATTTACATTAAGTTTCTGCATCTTTCCCCAGGATATAATATCAGTTAAATAATACTCTCCCTGAGCATTATTAGTTTTCAACTGCCCAAAAGCTGATTTAATTTTTCCCCAGTTTAAGCAGTAAATTCCTGCATTAACTTCTTTTATGACTTTTTGTTCAGGTGTAGCATCTTTTTCTTCAACAATACATTTCAAGGAATTATCTACGTCTCTGATTATACGACCATAATTTGTCGGATTTTCAAATATAGTACTCATAACAGTTAAATCTGAATTTGCAGACTGATGAAATTCAACAAATTTTTTCAATGTTTCTTCTTTTATTAAAGGAGTATCACCGCATAGAATCAACACTAAACCATCATAATTCTGTAATTGAGGACAAACCATTGAAACAGCATGCCCGGTTCCCAGTTGAGGAGATTGTAAAACCGTTTTAGCAGTATCATAATTATCCCTCACAAATTTCTCAACATCCTGAGCATGATGTCCAATAATAACAAATTCTTCTGATACAAAATTTTTAACATTATCTAAAACATAACCAAGCAAAGTTTTACCCATAATTTCATGTAAAACTTTTGGGGTAGATTCAGACTTCATCCTTGTTCCTTTACCCGCTGCTAAAATAACGGCCTTTACATCCATTTTTATTCTCCCTTACAACTTTACAATAATAGTATTTTAATATTCGCAAAAATATAACACTTATACAACTTTTATACGATATTGATTTACAATTTGTGAAACATCATTTATAATAAGCAATATTATTTTTTACTCTAAAACGAGGTTAACTATGAAAAAAATAGCTGCAGCTTCATTATTATTTGTATTATTATTAACTACAAGTTATGCTTATTCTGAAACTAATATGCCAGGAGCACCAAGTTTTGGAACTCCTAAAAATGTGTCAAGTGAATCACCATCTTCTGCATACCAAAAAGGCATAAAAACAAATTCTATAAAGAAAAATACACTAAACACAATCTCAAACACTAACAATAACGAATTTTCAGAAAAATCACAGCTGGATTCTATAGCATTATCAATGCTAAAAGCCGCTGAAAATCATGATAATTCAGGCCTGCAATCCTATGCTCAAAAACTCATGAAGAAAGGTGTTACAAGTATATGTCAACCACAAATTATTGCTAAACAAACTCCTCAATGTCCAGCAATTAAAATACAGGTAAACGGAAGAAATTTAAGCGGAGACCTCTGTGCATTAACCTGTTATGATTATAATGGAAAAACATACGATGTAGGATACTGTAAATAATTAAATTAAACTTTGAATAATTAAAAGACCTGTCTCAAAACAAAGACAGGTCTTTTAATTCAATTTAAAATTCAAGATTTAAATTAGTCTTTAGCGTGTCCTGCTGTACCTAATACATCTCTCATTTTGTGCATAACCATTTCTTTAACAGCAGTTCTACCAGGACCCATATATTCACGAGGGTCAAATTTTTCAGGATGTTCAATAAAGAATTCTCTGATAGTTGAAGTCATTGCAAGTCTCAAATCTGTATCAATATTGATTTTTGCAACACCATGTTTAGAAGCATAGTTAAGCATATCTTCAGGAACACCTTGAGCATCAGGTAAATTACCACCGTATTTATTACATTTAGCAACAAATTCAGCAGGAACTGATGAAGAACCGTGTAATACTAACGGATAGTTAGGGAAACCAGCTTCAGCCAAAGCTTTTTTAATTTCTTCCAATCTTTCAAAATCTAATTTAGCTTCACCTTTAAATTTATAAGCACCGTGAGAAGTTCCGATAGCAACAGCTAAAGAATCACAACCTGTTTCTTTAACAAATCTTGCAGCTTCTTGTGGGTCAGTGTATGTTGAATCTTTAGCATGAACTTTAACATCATCTTCAACACCTGCTAATTTACCCAATTCAGCTTCAACAGAAACGCCATGAGCATGAGCATATTCAACAACTTTTTTAGTTAATGCAATATTTTCTTCTAATGGGAATCTTGAACCATCAATCATAACTGATGAGAATCCGCCATCAATACAAGCTTTACAAATTTCAAAATCAGCACCATGGTCTAAGTGTAAAGCAATAGGTACTGTAGTTGTAGCCAATGCTGCTTCAACCAATTTAATCAAATAAGTTTGATTAGCATATTTTCTTGCACCTGCAGAAACTTGTAAAATGATTGGAGATTGTGTTTCTTCAGCAGCTTCTGCTATACCTTGTAAAATTTCCATGTTGTTTACGTTGTAAGCACCAATAGCATATCCGCCAGCAAGTGCTTTTTTGAACATTTCTTCTGTTCCAACTAATTTTCTTTCACTCATTTTGAGTTCTCCTTCTCTTACGTATAATATATTACACATGTTCAATCTATAACAAACAAAAATAAACTTCAAGATTATTCAAAAGTAACAATATTCACGGCTATTGTAAAAAACTATGTAAATTACTTGCCTGTGTAATTTACTTAGGCTAAAATGATAAGTAACATTGGGGGAGGAGTCAAACCGGAATGCCGAAGTTAGCAAGACAATATGACGGAAATTATCCTGAGTATCGTGTATCTTTTGAATATTCCAAAGAAGTATATTACCCATCAAAAACTCCGGATAATAATATCCATTATGCCAGATTAAGGAACGAAAACAGACCCAGAAAAAAACGCACCAGAAAGAAAAATCTGTTCCAATTTATAATTTCTGCCTCAGTAATGTTATTTATATTATTATATGCTATGCCTTTTTCATTTAATAACATAACAAAGGCAATGTTTGTTCCTACTCCTCACAAAAATATCCAAACAGATTTAAAAAATTTAACTTTTCCTACACATAACTATTTATCCAATGCATGGTTTATGGGACAAAGATCTTTCAGGATAGAAGCAGATGAAAAAAATGCTCAAATGGTCCCTTTAAAAGAAAATGTTAATATGCCTGTATTAAAAAGTGAACTACAGAATCTTATGAAACTCTACCCTACAATTAAACCTGCAATTTATGTTTGGGATTATGAGACACAAAATTATATTGATATCAATGCTTCAGAAATTTATGCAACAGCAAGCATCATCAAAATTCCGGTCCTAATTGATGTTTTTAAATCAATAGAAGCCGGACAAATATCATTACAGGATAAAATGCCGCTAACTGAATATTATAGAAGCGAAGGTTCAGGCAGTCTCCAATTTAAGGCACGAAATTCAGAGTATACAATAGATGAACTTGCAAGACGTATGATTACAGAATCTGATAATTCTGCAACAAATATGCTTATGGCAAAAGTTGGTTCTATGACAGACGTTAATCAAGCTATTAGAGACTGGGGATTAAAACATACAGAAGTTCACACATGGTTACCGGATTTAGGAGGAACAAACCATACCACAGCCAGAGAAATGGCTACTATGCTTTATAATATTGATGAAAACAGTAACTTTTTAACAGAATCATCCAGAAGCCGAATGCTCAATTACATGGGACATGTTCACAACAATAGACTTATACATGCAGGTCTTGGACCGGGTGCAGTCTTTTTACATAAAACAGGCGACATAGGTTCAATGCTTGGAGATGCAGGAATAGTTATTGCTCCAAACGGGAAAAAATATATTGTGGTAATTCTTGCAAATCGCCCGCATAATGCTATTGCAGGAAAAGATTTTATTGTACACGCATCTGAAATAATTTATAATTACATGGTGAGATAATGCTAAAAGATTTATTAGAAACTAAACACTGCTTCAAACTTGTATGCGGTGCCGGAAATGAAGATGTTGAAGAAATTAAGCGCCTAGTATATATATATGCTATTGCCGGTTGCAGATTTTTTGATTTATCCGCAAATGAAGAAGTTATAGCTGCAGCTCGTGAAGCACTGGATTTGGCAAAAGTTTATGACGCATACTTATGTGTCAGCGTAGGAATAAAAAATGATCCACATGTAAAAAAAGCAGTAATTGACTATGAAAGATGCGTCAATTGCGGTTCTTGTGAAGAGATTTGTCCGCAAGGCGCAATACATTATGCTAAAGTAAAAAGAGAAAAATGTATAGGATGCGGAAGATGCTGGAAAATATGTTCCAGAGCCGCAATATCGTATATTTCTGAAGAAAAAGACCTCAGCGAAGTTCTACCGCCAATTGTTGAAAAAGGAATTGATTGTATAGAATTTCACGCAATGGGTACAGATGAAGAAGAAATTTATTCAAAGTGGAAGTATATTAATGAAAATTACGAAGGATTACTAAGTATTTGTACAAGCCGCGGACAGCTAAGCGATGAAATGCTTGTTGAAAGAATAAAAAAGATGATTGAATCACGCGAAGATTACACAACAATAATCCAAGCTGACGGATTTCCTATGAGCGGAGGAGATGATAATTACAAATCAACACTACAGGCAGTAGCAACTGCAGAAATTGTTATGAATGCAAAACTTCCTGTATATTTGGTATTATCTGGCGGGACTAACAGCAAGACAACAGAACTGGCAAGAATGTGTGATATTTCATATCATGGTGTTGCTATAGGTTCTTATGCAAGAAAAATTGTAAACAGATATACAAACCGCCCTGATTTCTGGAAAAATCCTAACGTGCTTAATAGCGCATTAGAACTGGCTAAACCTCTTGTTGATTCTGTTATTTTATAGGTTATCATATATAGTATGGATATTTTTTACCTGAAAAAGAGTGAATTTATACCTCGAGTAGAGAATAACAGCCTTCTTACTTTTTCTGATGGAAGAAAATTTAATTCTGAAGAAAAAGAAGCAGAACATTTATGCGGAATTTTTTTGACAAAATTTATCGCAAAAAATATTTTTGATATAAAAAATCCTCAGATAGAAATCATAAATAACAAACCTTATTTTACTAAAAGACAAATGTTTTTCAGTATATCACACTCTAACGATATAGTTCTTGTAGTATTCAATTCATCAAATGTCGGAGCAGATATTGAATATATGCAGGAAAGAGATTATAAATCTATTATGAAAAGATATATGGACGATGTTGAAAATCCGGGGAAAGAATATTTCTACAGATTCTGGACACTCAAAGAAGCAGAATTTAAACTTGGCGCTGAAACAAAATCTATATTTTCAAAAATATTTGAAAATAATTATATGTTAACATGTGTGGCTGATGATATTTTAGTATCAAATCTCTATATACGAAAACTAACTTTTAACAAAAAAAATATCGATTTAACTAAAGAATTTCAAAATCCTTCAAATTTAAAATTTCAAACTTAATAATTTTATTTAAACCATTCTTTACTTTAACATTGTTTTTCTATAAACTGTAAAATATGATTTACTTTTTTTATGGGGATGAAGAATTTAATATTTCTAATGAAATTAAAAAGTTTAAAAATAAACTTGATAAGAATTTTATTGAAATGAGTTACAAATACTTTAATAATCCAAAATTTCCAGATTTAGTTGCGGCTGTAAAAACTCAACCTATGATGTTTGGCAAAATGCTGATTGAAATAAATTGTTTGTCATATTTAAGCGGTAAATCTTCAGAAGACGGAGGAATGGACGACAAACAAATTAAACAAATCACGGAAGCATTGGATAATGTCAGCGAAAATCTAGATATAATTTTTGTTGCTCAAATTCCGCCTGACAGTCAGAAAAAAATAGACAAAAGAAAAAAATTTTTTAAAACACTGTCTAAATACAACGCAAAAGAATTTCCACAAATTCCGTCTTATAAAACTGCAGAACTAGAAAGTTGGATTAAACAACAGGCGAAAGGAAAAGATTTGAAAATTTCGGATAATATAGCTTCTGAAATTCTTATACAAATCGGTGCAAATCTGAGATTACTAGACTCTGAACTTGAAAAACTAAAAGTCTATTCAGGCAACCAGCCAGTAACAGTTGATATGGTTAAAGAAATTTGTGTTACTAACGAAGATTTATTTACCTTTGCCGATTTTTTAATATCCGGTAACAAAGCAAAAGCTCTCTATGAATATCAAAAACTTTTAACAAAAAAACATCCGCTTGAAATTCTGTCAGTTTTACATACGCTTTTACACGGAAAAATTCAAATAAAAGCAAATTCTTCAAAATATAATGCTGATGAAATTGCAAAAATAATCAACATGCACCCGTATAGAGTAAAACTTGAACTCCAGAAATTAAAAAATATCTCATTAAAAAATCTTGTAAAACTAAAACAAAATTTAACAGAAGCAGAATACAAAATAAAATCCGGACAGGCCAACCTTGACGTCGATAAGGAAATAGAATATGCAATATTACAATAACGAAATTGAACAAAAATATCCTAAACTTGTTGAATACTTTAAAAACGGTATCCGACAAGATGATAAAAATATTAGCCACTGTCTTTTATTTTGGGGCCCGGACATAACGGCTCAGTGTGAACTAGCCCTTGAAATTGCGCGTCTGCTTAACTGTAAGGAACAAGGCCAAAAAGACTGCAACTGCCTAAATTGCAAATGGATAAGAGAACAAACGCATCCTGCAATAAAAATATATACCCGTCTTGATTTTAAAGAAAATAGTAAATCTTCAGATGATAATGACACCACCAAAGGTAAAAAAAATATCAATATAGAACAAGCTAAATCAATCATTAATGAATTATCTATAACAAGTGATTATCATAGGGTATATATATTCTGCGACAGAGACGATGACGGACATCTCATGCCATTAAACCAACTTAATTTTCCGGAAGCAACTTCAAATGCCCTTTTAAAAACCTTTGAAGAACCTCCTGGCAACACAACTTTTATCTTTCTCACCAAAGATAAAACAGATATTATCTCAACAGTTGTCTCTCGAGCACAATCATTTTTTATTCCTGCAACAGTAAATGAAAACCAAAATTATGATTTAGTCGAAAACTTTATCCAAAATTATTGGACTCTAAATAAAAATCAAGTTTTAGACTTTGAAACAAATCTGTATACACTATTAAACAACAATGATGCAAAAATAGTTTTTTCACAAATACAAAATTATATATTGGCAATTATTAAATCAAATCCAGAAAACAAAAATTTGTTTTATAAACTTTTAAATGATTTAAAATATGTTGAAGAAGCTAAACAACAAATTTCATTAACACCTGCTATGAACCTACAAACAGTAGTTGAAAATTTAAGTTTTAAAATGATATTATAATTATACTCTTATAAATTAAATAAATTTCCAGATAAAAATTATTACTTAAATTTTCTCATCATTTTCATTGCTTGAACCATAGCTTTTTTATCATTCTTTTTGCCAAAGCCGCCAAACATTTTCTGCATTTTATTCATTCCACTCATCATTTGACGCATTTGTTCAAACTGTTTTACATATAAATTGATTGTATGCATATCCATACCGCAGCCTTTTGCGATTCTTTTTTTCCTACTTGTATTCATTAACTGCGGATTATCACGCTCTTCAGGAGTCATACTCTGTATAAATACTTCAATCTTTTTAAACTCTGTCTCACTGGCATGAGAAATTTTTTCTCTATCTGCTTGTTTTAGATTTATACCAGGAATCATTCCCAAGATTTGATCCATAGAACCAAACATTTTCATTTGTTTTTGCATATTCAAAAAGTCATTAAAACTAAACTCTTCTTTTTGCATTTTTTCCTGAAATTTTAAAGCTTCTTTTTCATCAAAAACTTCCTGCGCACGTTCAACCAGCGATACAATATCACCCATACCCAAAATTCTTGTAGCCATACGTTCAGGATAAAAATCTTCAAGAGCATTGAGTTTTTCTCCGGTTCCAGTCAATTTTACAGGTTTACCGGTACAATATACAACTGATAATGCGGCACCACCACGGGAATCTCCATCCAATTTAGTCAAAACAAGACCGGTTAAACCAATTTGTGAATCAAAATTTTCAGCAACATGAACTGCTTCTTGACCGGTCATAGAATCAATGACCAAAAGCTTTTCATGCGGATGGAAAACCCTATCAATAATTAAAAGTTCTGCCATCATATCAGTATCTATCTGTAAACGCCCTGCAGTATCCAAAATCAGCACATTAAAGCCTTTTTCTTTAGCATAGTTTATCGCATTTTGAACAATATTCTGTACATCTTTAGAATCGGGAATCGTAAAAACTTCACATCCAATTTCCTGCCCCAAAGTTTGCAATTGTGTAATTGCAGCCGGTCGATATACATCACAAGCAACTAAAAGAGGATTTTTTCCTTCTTTTTTAAGTTTGACAGCAAGTTTTGCTGAGGATGTAGTCTTACCAGACCCTTGAAGACCAAGCATCATAATGAGACTTGGATGAGCTGACAAATCAAGCGGTTTTTTTTCAGTTCCAAGAAGTTCAACCAGTTCGTCATGTACAATTTTTACAAGTTGCTGCGATGGATCAACCCCCTGCAACACATTTTCACCTTCAGCTTTATCTTTGATAGAAGAAATAAATGCCTTCACAACACGAAGATTGACATCAGCTTCCAAAAGCGCACGCCTTATTTCTCTAAGAGCCTCCTGCATATTATCCTGAGTTAATTCGCTACCTCTGGTTTTGGAAATTATATTTTGTAATTTTTCGCTTAAATTATCAAACATGAGTTCATATCCCTATTAAAATATTATATCCTGATTTTAGCATGAAAAGCAGGAATGAAAAGTCCCTAACACAAGAATAAAAAAAAGGCGGTTCAAATTATGACCGCCAGTATTTTTAATTAAACTATCTCTTCTCATACCAAAATTATTCTATTGTAAAGATGTTCTCCACAAAGAATCATTAAACTTGCTCTGTTGAGTGCTTGTGTCAGCAGATAATGTTACATTGCTAGGAGCAAATACAAACACAAGATCTCCAACTTTTTTAGGATTCCCGTTAAGAGCTTGGGATGCACCGCAAACAAAATCAATTGTTCTTTGAGATTGTTCTTTATCCAACAGGTGCAGATTTAGCATAACAATTTTTCTATCTTTTAAATGTTGAACAATAGTAGCAGCATCATCAAAAGAACGAGGTTCAACAACAATAACTTCATTGCCACCTCTGTTAATACTAGGATGATTAAGAACCTTTGTTTCTTGACGTTTTTCCATCATAGGAACAGGAGTAAATGATGGGGCAACTTCTCTTAAAGCACTGCCCTCTTCTACATAATCATAACCATCATCATCATAATCTTCATCTTCATTTATATCAACAAAAGGATTTTCCCCACGGAAACCATCCATTACGAAATCTACAACTTTTCTGAAACTATCTGCTATTGCTGCCACCGTTTTTCCTCCGTTTATTATCTAAATAATTTTCTACCTATTCTTAACATTGTTGAACCTGCTTGAGCTGCTATTTTATAGTCTTGGCTCATACCCATTGAAATCTCTCCCAATTTACAGTTAAACTTTTGCTCCAAGCCATCTCTGATTTGAACAATTTCAGAAAATAACTTTTTAATCTCTTCTTCAGGTATTCCTAATGGTGCCATATTCATAACACCCACAACTTCTATTCCATCCAAATCTAATATCTGCCTAAAGCTTTGAAACACTTCATCTTTAGAAAAACCGAATTTTTGTTCTTCATTAGCATTGTTAACTTGAACAAGTACTTTTTGTACTTTTCCGATTTCTTTCGCATGTTCAGAAATGCTTCTTGCCAGTTTTACGGAATCAACTGAGTGAATATATTCAAATACTTTTATAGCCTGTTTAACTTTATTAGTTTGCAAATGACCTATAAAATGGAATCTTGAATTCATTTTCACATCATCAGGCAGATTAGCTATCTTTGCCGAAGCTTCAATAACTCTTGATTCTCCAAAGTCGCGCAACCCTGCTTTATATGCAGCAACCATTGCGTCTTCGTTGAAATACTTTGTAACTGCGATTATTCTGGGTTTACAAGGTGCAATTTCTTCTTGTATTTGTAAAAGATTACTTTTTATTGTTTCAAACATCATTCACCTCTACAAGAAAACAACTCAAAACATGAGCATGATTTAATTGTACTCTAACTTTTCGGCATGTACAAAATATTTATTTCAATAAATTTTTGCAAAAATAAATTTTGGCTGAAAACATGTCAGAGACATGATTTCAGCCATAACAAGTTAAAAACAAACAACTTTACAAAACTTAACATATCAATTTTTTATAACTTTGGAATACTGCACTATTACTGAAGAGCATGCTAAATTTTAACATTTGCATCAACTTCCGGATTGAGCAACAAAATTAGCACACAAACCATACTAAATTTACAAAAAGTTACAGTAACAATTTTGAACTATTAAATTTTTGCCAAAATTCTATTATACTGCTCTTCTCTGGAATATCCAAGCATAATTCCGAGAATAAAATCCTCTTGCGGTGTAATTTTATTGAGTTCAGTATTTGAAAATTTTGCTATTATCTCAAGACAACTTGGATTACCGAAAAATAAATTCACTTTATCCTTTGATAATTCGGTAATACAATGCTTTATTTTTAATTTTTCCAATAATAACAGGCATTCTTTCAAACTCTTCTTATCACAAGTGTGTAAAACCAAATCACGCATTCCTTTTTTATATTCATATATCATATTTTTAAATAGTTCCATACATCCTGCTCCTGTTCGCCAGTAAATAACCTCTTTCTAATTTAAGACTGTTTTTTCACTAAAAAGTTTCTTTGTGATAAGATAATTAAGCAAAGAATTTGGAATGAAAATATTATGAATATCCCAAACAATGTAGGCTTGGCATTTAGTTTTACTATGTTAGCAGGATTAACAACTGCAATAGGTGGAGCTATAGCCTTTATAACAAAAAAAGACAATCTAAAAGCACTTTCTATAGGGCTTGGATTTTCTGCAGGAGTAATGATTTTTATTTCATTGGTAGATATAATTCCAAACGCAGAAAAACTGTTACGGGTAAATTTCCCAAATTCTTTCCAATGGCTTGTATACGGAGGCTTTGTAATAGGACTTATTGTATCAATATTAATAGATTATTTTCTACCGGATCACATTGATACTGAAGAATTGTTACATCCGGAAGCCCCGGAAGAAGCAGAAAAACACCAGCACTACAAATTAAAACGTGCAGGAATGCTAACCGCAATAGCAATTTGTGTCCATAACTTTCCTGAAGGTATGGCCACGTTTTTGACAACAACTCAAAACATAACACTGGGACTATCGGTAGCTTTTGCAATTGCAATACATAATATTCCTGAAGGAATAGCAGTTGCTCTTCCTATATATCACGTTACCGGGAAAAGACGTTATGCTATGTTATATGCTGCCTTATCAGGTATAACAGAACCAATTGGTGCATTAGTCGGAATGCTTATATTCGGTTTATTTTTGCCACAAGTTTTAGTCGGATTTCTAATGGCAGCAGTAGCCGGAATTATGACATATATATCTTTTGACACACTTTTACCACTAGCAAAAGAATATGGGAACTGGCATTTATCAATTGTTGGAATTATATCAGGTATTTTGTTTATCTGGCTTAGTTTAATTTTACTTGGGTAGGATTTATAAAATTCATCAAAAATAACTTAAAACATTACTACCGCTTAACAAAATTACAAAAAGTATCGACAATTTCTTATTTTTGTTGTAAATTAGGGCTACATGCAGAAATATAAATACAAAAGGAGAAATTTATTATGCAAGTTATATTAAAAAAAGAAGTTCAAAACCTCGGAGAAGCAGGTGATATCGTTAACGTTAAAGACGGTTATGCAAGAAATTTCCTTCTTCCACAAGGTGCAGCTGAAATTGCAACTCCAGGTGCTTTAGAAAATAGAGAAAAAAATATTGCAAGAATCAAAGCTAAACAAGAAAAATTACATCAAGAAGCTTTAGAAAAAGCTGCTGCAATCGAAAAATTCGGACACCTTGAATTAGCTGCAAAAGCTGGTGAATCAGGTAAATTATTCGGTACAATTACAACTAAAAAATTAACCGAAGAATTAGCTGCAAAAGCTGGAATTGAAGTTGACAGAAAATCAGTTTCTCTAAATGCTCCAATCAACAGAATCGGTAATTATACAATGTTAATCAAATTAACATCAAAAGTTAAATGTGAACTTGCTGTTTCTGTTTCAGCTTCAGAAGTTGTTAAAGAATCAATCGAAGAACAAAGCGAAGAAACTGCTGAATAAATATTTACAATCAAAGGTGTTGCGGATGAATCAATATTCAAATCTAAAGTTTCAAGCATTAGCAATTGGTTCTCTCCCTCACAATGATGTAAATAAGGCTATGCAAATTGTGGAAAAAGATTTTTTTAATATTCCTTTCTTCCCACAATTGGCAAAGATTAACAAAAACGAAGACATGATTATTCAAGTTTTGGAAGGTCTGCCTTCGTTTTTGCCTTCTAAAATAGAAAACTTTTATCTGGATTCAGAGAATGAAAATTTTTTTGAAGAATTAGAAGAATTTTTCACTGATTATGAAGAAATTATATCAGGAACAAATACTGATAAAATTGAAAAATACCGTATTAGCACTGACTTTTCGTCATCATTTTCCGCATTTGAAAAAATAATAAAAACTACTAAGCCTGAATATGCTAAAGGACAAATTGTTGGTCCATTTACTTTAGCTACATCTTTATCAGACAGCAACGGAAGATGTATTGTATATGACGAAACTCTACGGGAAATTATAGTAAAACTGTTAAGTTTAAAAGCTTTATGGCAAATAAAAAGAATAACAAAAGCAAATAGCTCCACAGTACCCATAATATTTATGGATGAACCATCTATTTCCCAAATTGGAACCTCAGCTTACATCACAATTTCAGAGAATGAAGTTATTTCTATGTTGTCAGAAATTGCTCAAACTATAAAAAATAACGGGGGGATTTGTGCAATACACTGCTGCGGAAAATGTGATTGGAAAATTCCAATAAAATCCGGAATTGATATTCTTAATTTTGATGCATATACTTTTTCTAAAAATTTAAGCATTTATGCCACTGAAGTCAACTCTTTTTTGAAACAGGGCGGTAAAATAGCCTGGGGACTTGTCCCAACACTTGACAGTAAAGCTTTGGAAACTATAACAGTAGATACTTTAGTTGAAAAATATAAAGAATCAGTAAATTATTTGACTAAAAAAGGTATTGATGAGAAACTTATTCTAGATAATTCATTGATAACATCATCTTGCGGAGCGGGTTCACTAGAGGAAAAACAGGCGGAACGAGCCATGGATTTAGTCTTTGAATTATCTAAAACACTAAAAGCGAGGTTTTAAATTTGACTGTTAAATTAGCAATCACCGGCAAAAGCGGAAGTGGAAAAACAACTATTGTCAAAGCTTTTTGGCGAATTTTTCGAGAAATGTTTCCTGAAAAATCAATCTTATTATTTGATAATGATTTAAGCAGCGAACTCGGACATAGTTTTGGGCTTGACATAAGAAATACCATTTATGGTATAAGAAGCGGCAAACATGAATATAAAACAGGAATTCCAGAAGACATGACAAAACAGGAATTCATCGAATGGGCAATGGAAGACATTCTTGTTCCTTTAGATGAAAATACTGATATTATAGTTTCATGGTTTGTAGGTTCAAAAGACTGTAGATGCCCCATTACAAAACAAATTAACGATGCTGTAGAAAAAGTGATTAACCGGTATGATATTGTTATTTTTGACTGTGAATTTGACTTAAAATACCTTAACCAACTTGTAGACATTGAAATTGATTCAACTATAATAACAGCAAGACCATCCGAAGAATCAGCTCATCTTGCCAAACGTATTGAAGAATTCAGTGCAAAATATGCAGCCGGGAATCAATTAGGTGTTGTAATCAATAAAGTTGATAATGATAACTTATCTTCAGTATATGAACTTTTAAAAAAATATGACTTGGATGTTCTTGGAGTAATCCCTTTTGACAAAGAATTGAAAAGAAATCCTATATCAAAAGAATCAGAAATTGTACAAAATGCAATAAAAGAATTCTATTTCAGATTGAATTTGCCCCAAACGAAACAATAAACTAAGTATACAACTCAAACCCTAAAAAATAATGGAGAAAAAATGGCAGAAATTTTAGACGGGAAAAAGCTAAGAGATAAATTACTGGAAAACTTAAAATTAAAAATTGATAAACTTCCTACCAAACCTGTACTTGTTGTCATTTTAGTAGGAGATAATCCTGCAAGTAAAATTTACGTTAATAATAAGAAAAAAATGGCTGACAAAATCGGTATAATATCCGAAGTTATAAATTATCCGTCAAATGTCTCCGAACAAGAGTTACTAAATAAAATTGAAGAATTAAATAATGATGCAAAAATAACTGCAATACTTGTTCAACTTCCATTACCCGAACATATTTCAAAAGAAAATGTAATGAATAAAATAGCTCCGGACAAAGACGTTGATGGATTTACACCATACAACTTCGGCAAATTATTTTCAGGAGAAACGCCTACTGTATATCCTTGCACACCTAAAGGTATTTTACTTCTTTTAGATGAATATGGTATAGATCCAGATGGTAAACATGCGGTAATTATAGGCCGCTCCAATATTGTAGGCAGACCACTTTCACAAATGCTTTTGAACAGGAATGCCACAGTTACATTATGTCATAGTCATACAAAAAATCTTTCTCAAATAACAAAAACTGCAGATATCGTTGTTTCTGCAGTGGGGAAAAATATTATAGAAGGGAAAATGTTAAAACCTGGTTGTGTGGTAGTTGATGTCGGAATTTTCAAAGATATAAACGGGAAAACCCGTGGAGACGTAGATTTTGAAAGTTCCTCTAAAATTGCATCATACATATCACCTGTTCCCGGAGGTGTTGGACCAATGACAATAGCATCACTGATGATTAACACCATGGAACTTTTTGAAAAGAAATAAATACTATCTGAAAAAATTCCGGCATAATATTTATTCTTTAAAAATTCTGTTATGAATTTACAAGATTCAATGTACAGCTTGTCTTGATATTGTTGTTTACAAGTGTCTTTAAACTTGAAATTTCATTTTCAATTGCTGTTAATTGAGAATCAAGTGAATCTTTTTCTGTTTCTAATTGCTCATCCATCTGTTCATAATAGATATAATCGGCATCTTCTGTATAATCAGATTGAGTATCTCCTGAATATTCTCTCTGAATAGCCGTCATCTGGGATGTTGCATACTGAATTTGATTTTGAATTGATGTGTACTGAAATTGTAAAAAGTTTTTTTGTAAAGTCAATAAACTCTTTTGACTTGCTAATGCTAAAAATGCCATCTCTCGTCTCCTTATTTATAAATTTCTCTCATGTATATAAAGTTTTTCTAAAATATCGAATTTCACAAAGTGTTTTTTTTGTAACATTTGTTTACATTTTTCTAACAAAAATAATTTTAAATGATTATTACTATAGAAATATACAGTCTGCTTCTGTTTGCTATATAATTTGAATAAATATCGGAGAATAATAATGCGAAAAACTATGTGCCTTTTACCCCTGGCTCTTGGGACTTTCGGGTTAGGAATGAGCGAATATGTTATGATGGGAATTCTACCGGATACCGCCAAATCTATGGGAGTATCAATTCCTGCAGCCGGAAATTTTATATCTCTATACGCGCTTGGAGTAGTCTTTGGTTCCATACTACTTGTCATATTTGGAAGAACTCAACCATTAAAAAAAATTCTCTTAACGCTTGCTACAATTTTTACCACAGCAAATTTGTTAGCAGCCCTTGCTAATAATTATCATGTTTTATGTGGCTTAAGGTTCATCGCAGGACTTCCACACGGAGCGTTCTTTGGAATAGGTTCAATTGTGGCAGACAAACTTGCAGATAAAAATAAAGTTACACAAGCCGTTGCCACAATGGTATCTGGAATGACTATTGCTAATCTCAGCGGAATTCCTATAGGAACATTTATAAGTCATAATTTTTCATGGAGAATAACTTTTTCCTTAATAGGACTCTTTGGTTTTTTGGTTCTATATTCAATTTACAAACTTATACCTGAACTAAAACCTCTTCCTGATACAGGTTTTCGAGGACAATTTAAAATATTCAAATCACTTGCCCCATGGTTATTAATCTTTGCTGTTATACTTGGAAACGGAGGAATTTTCTGTTGGTACAGTTATATTAATCCTTTGCTTGTAAATCTGTCAGGTATAGAATCAAAATATGTTTCAAGCTTAATGATTCTTGCCGGAGGCGGTATGGTTATAGGAAATTTACTTGGTGGAAAATTTTCTGACAAATACTCACCTTCTCTTGTCGCAGGTTATACACAATTAGTTGCTTGTATTTCACTGACTTTAATCTTCTTTTGTGCCAAAAATCCAATACTTTCTGTGATATTAATGTGTATTTGTACAGCATGCCTGTTCGCTGTTTCGGCTCCTCAACAATTATTACTTATTAAAAACGCAAAAGGCGGAGAAATACTTGGAGCCTCATGTTCTCAAATTTCATTTAATCTGGGTAATGCAATGGGAGCTTTCATCGGAGGAATTCCAATTGCACAACACCTGGGCTACCAATACACCGCAATACCGGGAGCAATATTTGCATTTTTTGGATTTATTTTGTTATTTTATTTTTATAAAAAATATTAAAGTCTTTAAAAATTTAATTGAAAGGATAAAAAGTGAAAAAACATACCCTAGGACTTCTCAACGGAGCAATAGCAGCAGCAAGTTACGGTACAAACCCGCTATTTGCACTACCACTCTATGCCGGTGGATTAGAAGTAAATTCTATCTTATTTTATAGATATGCATTTGCTGTAATCATTTATGGAATATTGATTAAATTTGTAAAAAAAATACAACTAAAACTATCTTTGCAAGAATTTTTTCCATTATTATTTCTTGCACTATTTTTTTCACTCTCATCATTAACTCTTTTCGAATCTTTTAAATACATAGAAGCCGGGATAGCATGCACAATTCTTTTTATCTATCCAGTACTTGTAGCAATAATAATGGCACTATTTTTTAAAGAAAAACTTACAAAACGCGTAATTTTTGCAATTCTACTGACATCAAGCGGTATTTTAGCTCTATATCATGGCAAACCCGGAGAAAGCTTAAATCTTCACGGAGTACTAATCGTATTTACCTCAGCATTATTGTATGCTCTCTACATAGTAGGGGTAAAAAATATAAAAACAGTAAAACACATAAAAAATGAAAAAATGAGTTTTTATGTTATGTTGTTTGGACTTTTAGTTTATATACTTAACCTGAAATTCTGCACTCAATTACAAATTCCAGACAAACCGCTCTTATGGGTCTATACAATTGGATTAGCACTTTTACCTACAATAATTTCACTAGAAACAATAAATATTTCAATAAAACTTGCAGGCCCGACAAAAACTGCAATTCTTGGAGCCCTAGAACCTTTAACTGCTATATTTTTTGGAATTTTGTTATTTAACGAACATTTAACCTTAAGAATTATTTTAGGAATAGCATTAATATTATTAGGAGTGTTGTTAATTGTTATCAAAAGAAAATAATATAATATTCACAAAAATTAATAAATCTCATCAAAAAAATATTTTACAGGTATAATATCCTTATGATATATCCTGTTTCTGCAAATATTAATTATAATCAAAGGTCTTTTAAGTATAATTATCAAAAAAATAACTATACTCAGTTACCATTTACTGGAGTACAAATTTCTGAAAATAACAAGGATTCTGACAACTTAGTTTTTGATAATAACTTTAATAGTAGATATGAAGCAATAAAAAGTAAATATAAAAAAATGAAAGATTCTATAACAGGATTTTTTCAAAAGAGAAAACTGCGCAAAATTGAACATGATGAAAGTATTGCTCTAAATTCATTCCAACAAAGCCAAACAGATTACATGAATGGCCAGGATATACTAATACAAAAACAAAAAGAAAATCTTGAATTACTTAAAAAGAATAATGCAAGTCTTGATGAAATAATTGATCTTAAAAAAGTAATTGAACATCAGGAAAAAATTAAAGAAAAAATGATAGAGATTGCAACCAGTAAATCTCAAAGACGAGGATTTCAATCAATAGGCGGTTACGACCTTGAGAAACAAATTTTAACTGAAATGTTCATTAAATATTTGCCAAATGAAAGAGCCGGAGAATACGTAGACTTTCCTGGATGCATACTGTTTTTTGGACCAAACGGAAATGGAAAAACTTCTTTTGCAAAAGCTTTTGCAAATTCTTGCGGATGTGATTCCTTAAAATCAATTAAAGGTTCAGGAAGAACTAAAGAAGAAAAACAAGAATCTTTCTACAACAAACTTTATACGGCTATGCTTGATGCTGAAGCTAAATTTGAAGAGGACAGACAAAGAACTATCCTCCTTGTTGATGAATTTGACGAATATGCAAATGAAGATTCGGTTATTTTACCTCAACTCAAAAAGTTGTTAGAAAAATGTTCTAACAACTATCATTGTACAATATTTGCAACAACAAATAATCCATTAGATATTGCTGAAGAAATCAGAAATGATTTAAGAATGCCTATAAAAGTATTTCTTTCTCCACCTGATTTTGATAATATAATCTCTGTACTAGCGCATTATTTAAAAGATTATCCGCATGAACCGTTAAATTATGATGAACTGGCAAATACAATTATTTCAAAACAACAAAAAGCGGCCTATAATAATTCTCAACTCGAAGAAATATGTAATAACGCTTATGAAAATGCTATTGACAAAATCACACAAGAAGATCTTTTATACCAAATAAATATCACTGAACCAGGAATTCCAGAAAAAGATTTGATAAAATTTGAAAATGAAAAAAAACAAATAAATACAACAGAATTGAATAACGATGAAAATAATTAATTCTGATAAAAAGTTTAATACCTGGATTAATCCGGCAATAATTACCGGCTCAACAGGAATCGGACTTTTAGGAGGATATAGCGGATTCAAAATTAAAAGCAAAACCTATAATGCAAAATTACAAACACAACTACAAACTCTCAAAAATGAAAATGAAACTATTTTACTAGAAATAAATAAAAGTTGTCTTAACAGCGCTAAATCTAAACCTGAATACAAAAATAAAATTGACACATTAGAAAAAGAAGGAAAAATATTTGGACAAGACTATCATTTAAAAGATATTCTTAAACCAGCAGACTTAGCTAATTACAATAAAAATTTAGAAGATTTCTATAACACTATAAAAGAAAATGAAACAGAAATTATAAATCTGGCAGCAAAAAAATTGTCCAAAATCAAACAAAAATATTTAATTACAGGAACCGTTACAGGTTTATTAATAAGTTCAATAGGAGTTATTACAAAAAAATTTGCAGATAAAAAGATAACAGGAGTTGATAAAAGTGCGAGTTAATTCAATTTCTTTTAAAGATTCTATAAATAAACAAAATGCCAACCACAATTCAATTAAACATAACCAATTACAGACACCCTCTCCATATTTAACTTCTGATATAATTTCATTCCAGGGCGACGATGATGACTATCAGGAATATAATTTCTGGTTAGGATTGCCGAATGTAATTACAACAAAAGTTGAAAAAGCTTATGCAAGATATACACTAGAAGAAAAAGACAATAATTGGGAAGAGGCAGCCTCCTATGATTATTATAATCATCAATTAAACAATATGGGCTTCTTTAAATTTTGTTTTACAAAAGCTCCTGAAAGAGAAGAACTGCAATTTTTAAACAGAATAAGAAAATATAGAAGTGAAATATTGAATGAACAAATTAAACAAAAAGAAGAAGAAACAAAAAGATTAGAAAAAGAACAAAAAAACACTCAGATTATAATTGGCGGGAAAATGGACTTACATAAAAAGTTTTTGAACAAAGTTGCCAAAGATTGTCCTAATATTCCTACAGCTATATTGATTCACTCAGGAGATAAAAAAAATCGTGAACAACTCATCAAATGGCTGGAACAACAAACATTAAAAAATCCAAAATATCATGTTGTTGAATTTGATAATGAAGATACATATAAAACAATATACCGACTAGAAACTGAAATACAATATGCAGAAAGCCGATATGATAAATCTAAACAACAAACAATAATTTTTATAAATAATTTTGATGACTCATTAAAAAAAGATAACGGCGCTCTTAAAAATTTATTATTTGAAAATTCCGATTTGAAAAAACCGGTAACTCTGGTATTTCAAACTCAAAATCCTAAAGAACTGGCAAGTGCATTTATCGGAAATGCAAAAAGAATTCCAGTTAAAATAAAGCTGGATGAAAGTATTATCCCTGAAGATTTTCTTCTAACAGACAGATACACCCCTTACTATGACGGCTACAAATATAAAATAGATAAAAGTCATGAAGTTGAATTATACTTAGGTTCATTTGGTACAGACAAATCAACATTATGGATTAACTCTTCTTCAAGAGGCATTATAAAGAAAGTTCTGGATAATATCAGAATAATAAAACAAGAAGAAAAATTCAAAAATGTATCAAAAGTTCAATGTTACGGCTTGGATGAAAATGAAGACAATTTTGGGATGTATCCTATTGATGCTTATACTAAGAATTATGACAGAATTTTTCAAAAAGATTTATAATTATTATTTTTTATCAGAATATCTTATTTGAAAAATTCCTAACAAGGAAGCCATAAATCCGGCCGTTAATGCACCTGAAAACAAAGCTTTTAATAATGGATGTTTGACTTTGGCTGCATCTGATTTTATATGCTGAAAAGCATCAATTGAACGAATAACCCCCAATGAAGCTGAAAGAACTCCTATAGTCAAAAGAGTTTGTTGATCCATCTTCATATACAATTGTTTTTTATTTGCATCTTTACTATTTCCTGTAAAACTAACCGAATACATGGATACCGAATGTATCTTAGCCATAGGTGTTTCCTCCATTATAAGTAGCTAACTTTGCTGATGTTATTTCAGGTTTCATTTTATTTATCATAGAAATAACCTTATCACTATCCATGTTTCCTTTTTTAATAACCCCACAAAGAATTTTCAATTGATTATTACTAAACCTTCCTGCAGGGTTAGAGTCTAATTTTTCACAAATTTTATTCAAATCAAGTTTTTCAGCATAATCTTCCAAATAATATTTCATTATTGACTCTATATCATTGATATTGGCAGGTCCAACATATATTTTGATAAAATTTTGAACCAAATCATCATCAACTTTATCAGGACAATTTGTCGTACCAAAAATAGAAATTCTATTTTCACCATCTGAAATTAACTCTTTCATTTTAGCAAGAGATTTTGGTTTGTTGCGCATTCCTTCTATTTCGTCAATCTGAATAATTGTCCTTTCTTTTTTAAGAGCAAACCTTTCTTTTGCTTGAGATTCAACCTGACACAATTTTTTATAAATAAAATCATCAGGTAAAAAACTTTCTATAGAGTCAACTTTGTTAGACATACTTTGTTCTATTACAGCAGAAGCAAGTACAGTTTTTCCCGTACTGGTAGGACCATAAAAAAGAATTCCTGCCGGTGGAGTATAAGAACTTTTTTCTTTTTCCATCAAAACAGGGGTTATAAATTCAGAAGTAAGTCTTTCTGTAATATGTTTATAACCAGCTAATCGGCCATAACCAAAACCTTTTTTAGGATTTAATATACCTCCAGGTTCCAGATATTTCTTCAAAACATTTTTAAAGTCTTCAGTTGAAAGTTCATCATTTTTACTTTCTAAATCTTGATTATTTTTATTTAATTTTTTTTCTGATGCTTGTATTTTTTCGACTTCTTCTCTATGAATACTATCTTTTCTGTGAAGCCAAGCTTCATTAAATTCCTTTATTTGTTCTTTTGTCATAATTGAAATATTAGAAAGGAAAGACTTATTAGTAAACAACTCTCGGAAAGATTTTTCATCTAAATTATCAAGATCAATTTCCTTCCAAAAACGATGTTCTGATTCTTTAAAAACTTTAAAGGCATCAGGATAAGCTTCAATATTATTTTGCATTTCTTTAATAGATTCTGCAGCATTATGTGAAATAACTTCTCCCACCCCAAAATCAAAGAAATCATAAATCGCCGTAAGCATAAAAGCATCTTTAAAAGCATCCTGCGCAAGCTGTTTGACATTAACATTTTCATTGTTCTTAAATTTATTGAAATTAGCCAACATCTTAGCACCAAAATTAAAAGCAAAACTATATCCAAGTTTAGTGGCATTATAATCTTCTAAAAGCCCCATAACGGATGAAATTATTTCCTTATCTGATTTTGGAATATTTTCGTAAGCATGTTTAATCATTTCAGGGTCAAAAGAATCGCTAATTGTATTGGAACCTAAGTTAAACAACTCAGACAAATCTCCAATTCCTCCAAGAGCAGCTCTTAAACCAAAATATGAGGCAAATTCTATTGACTGCTGCTTAAGTGTCATATTATTTTCTCGAACTCGTTTTAAAAAACCTCTCCCCATTTTCTCTGTCAGCATAAAACTCAAAGAACCATGTGCTGCTGCACTGGCTTTAGCTATTCCGGCATTAGTCCCACCTCCAGAGGCTAATGAAGCACCGGTTGCAACTGAAGCTGCATGTGAAACCCAACCGCCAACATCAACAAGGATTTTAGCACCTTCTGTTCCAATTACGGCAGCTGAAAACATTTCTTTCGCAGTGTATTCAGCAGCAGCCCAAAACGGAACTTGAAGATAATCCTGCATTTTCAAAAACATTATGCCCTGTAAAGGACGTAAAAGATATACATCCGTACTTCCCAGACTAAATGCACCTGCCCCTGCCGAAATTAATGAACATGCCGCAGCAAACCCGTGTACTAAATTTTTACAATATCTTTCCTCGTCCTTTGCTATCCCACCCAAAAATACAGGAGCAGTTTTTTTATCGTACTTATCTTCTTCTAAAAGTTCAAGATACTCCTTGAAAAAATTATAAAGTTGGGTATAACCCTTTATTTTAAAATCAGTTTCTGGGGAATAGTCCTCTGAACTGAATAATTTTTCAAGTTCAGAAGATGATTTTTCAACCATAAATTTACAGAAATTCAGTTTAACAAGCGGATTTGTTTCAATTAATTTAAAATCCTCTACTGTACCAAAAATAGGTTTTTTATGGTCAAAATTATAATTAAAATATTCCTGCGAAGTTTTATAATCCTGAAGAAGTTTTTCTTTATTAAAAACATTTACCAGTTTACTTCCATCATTAGGATTATAATCCGAAATTAAATTATTATTGCCAGAATAATAAGATTCTTCCTGCTGTTTACGCTTTGTATAATTATTATAATCAGGTATAGGCTGTATAAATACTGGCTGCACTCTAAGCATATTATTATGCCTCATTAGATAAATGTTCAAACAATTCAGATATCCAATCAGCCAATCCAGAACCTCCACTCGGAATCTCAGGCGCATCAGGAGCACCACTATCAAGCAAATCTGCATCAGTATCAGTATCAGTATGAACACCAGCTTCACCAGCATTTATATGATGAGATGACAATTTTGCTATAAAATCATCCATAGAATCTATATGTACCATAGAAGCATACTCAGGAACATTTTCAGAAATATATCTTTGCAAATTCATATCATTTACAAATTCAGCAATATTTGCAAGAGTTTTATCATCAATATTATGAGATTTTAATGCCTCTGCAAGATGTTCATCAATAGAAACATGAGTAACATTACCATGTGCATCATGGAAGGAAATAACTTTATTCCCAAATATATCATAAGTATTTTCATCATGACGTCCGGCTACATAATCTCTTATTTTTTCCGCAAGATTCCTATCATCATTAGGAAGAATTTTTTGTGGCAAATAACCATATAACGCATTATATTCTTCAGGAGTCATTTCATATTGTGTAATAAAATTTTCTCTCGTAATAGCCGGAGCGATAGGAACATGCTGAGCCCAATCTGGATCCCATGGATTTATCGGATAACCTGAACCAAAATTAGGAATTGAAACACTATGAAGCTCGCCATCAATTTTCATAGCAGATATATTGCGACTAGGATCAATAAATATTCCATTTTCTTTGTCTATATATTTATTGTTAAGCAAATCTATATCAATATTGCCATCTTCACTTTTGTACACACCCTTTGCCGCATCTGCATATTGAATTTTTGAAGGATCAATATTTATTGGGGTTCCTTCTATAGATAATTCACCCGTTTCCGCATTAGCATGAATTTTTGACTCCACAAAATCGCGTGTACTCATAAAATAAGTTCCATCAGGTAAAAATATATCTTCCGAACTTTGATTTCCCGCAAGAGCAGAGGTAACCCCTATACCTAATAAAAGCGGTACCCCTACAAACCCAGCTCCAACTAATACATCTTTAACTGTCATTCCGCTATCAGCTTTTTCAGATTTACCAGAAAAAGAAACATTAGAAGTTTTTATAAACATATCCGGTTTTGTTTGTAAATCGACTCGAGGTTGAAAATTGTTATTACCTGCAAAAGTAATATTAGGTTGAATAAACGGTTTTACCGTCGAAAATTGAATATGCATAAAATCACTCCTAAATATAATATCCACACTATTTTCTATAGTATAAAACTAAGAAAATATTTTTTTGATTTTTAAAACTTTAAATTTACAAAAATTAATAAAAATTATACTCTAAAATCGACCCTCACAAGGTTCAAAACAAAAATTACAACAACCATTTGACAAGTTGTATTCTAACAGATTATAACCATCACGTATAATAACAGGTTTCGAACAATTTTTACAATAAGTACTTGAAGTTTTAGTATTTGATAAATTTCCGGTATAAACATATTTTAAACCGACATCAGATGCTATTTTGTATGCTTTTAAAAGCGTCGAAAATTCTGTATGTTTTCTTTCGGAAAATTTATATCTAGGGAAAAATGCACTAAAATGAAGTGGAACATCATCACCTAAATTATTCAAAATCCAGCTACATTGATTAGTTAACATTTGTTCGCTGTCATTTTCTCCCTCAATTAGCATTGTAGTTAATTCAAGCCAGCATTTTGTTTCTTGCTTTACATATTTTATTGTTTCTAAAACAGGTTCCAAATGTGCATGGCAATTTTTTGAGTAAAATTCTTCGCTAAAGCCTTTTAAATCAATATTTGCAGCATCCATATATTTAAAAAATTCTTTAGCCGGTTCATGATTTATATATCCAGATGTTACTGCAACTGTTTTAATTCCAAATTCGGAACACAATTTTGCAGTATCAATTGCATATTCAAAAAATATTATCGGATCATTATAAGTAAATGCAACACTCTTACAGGCATATTCTTGAGCAATTCTAACAATTTCTTGCGGAGAAGTTTTATTTAACAAATGGTTATCCGACCTGCTTTTAGTCGTTTGCCAATTTTGACAAAATTGGCAACCCATATTACAACCTAAAGTTCCAAAAGACAAAACTGAACTATTCGGATAAAAATGATAAAGTGGTTTTTTCTCAATAGGATCAATAGCAAGTCCTGTATTATAACCGTATGTATCCAAAACAATCTCACCATTTATATTTTTTCTTACATGGCAAAATCCTTCCTGACCTTCTTTTAGGATACAATTCCTAGGACAAATCGTACACTGAACCTTATCATTCTTTAGAATGTTTTGATATTTCATAAAATATATTATAATACTTTTATGAAAAAAATTAAACAACCATCTGTAGCAGGAACATTTTATACTGCTAACAGTAAAGATTTAAAAGAACAAATAACAAACTTTGCAAAAGAAAATAAAAATCAATATGTAATATCTACAAGAACCGTTATAGTTCCTCATGCAGGTTTGATATATTCAGGACGGCTGGCTTATGAAGGTATTAATCAACTTGATAAAAATCTAAAAAATATTTTTATATTTGCACCTGCACACAGAGTAGGGTTTTCAGGACTCGCACTTACAAGCTTTGACAGTTGGGAAACTCCACTCGGGCATATTGACATAAACCAAGACATAAATAAAGAACTAGCAAATAAATTTAATGCAAATTTCAACGATGATGCAATCCAGCCTGAACATTCCATAGAAGTTCAAATTCCTATTATTCAGTCTATTTTTCCTAATATAAAAATTATTCCAATTCTCATTGGCAGGCAAAACCCTGAACTAATCGAGCAGATAATTTCTTATTATTACCCAAATAAAGAGAATGGTTTTATCATTTCATCAGACTTAAGCCATTTTCTATCAGATGATGAAGCTGTAAAAACAGACAGCGTTACAGCTTACATGATTGAAACAGGAGCTGTAGGAAATTTTACACATGAACAAGCATGCGGAGCAACAGGAATTATTGGCTTGGTTAAATTTGCAAATAAAAATAATTTTTCTCTGATTAGAATAGATATGACAAATTCTTCAGCCGTAACTAATGATTTTTCAAGCGTTGTTGGCTATGGTTGCTGGTTTTTATATGAAGGAAGTAAAAATAAATTTTTGAAAGAATATTATTCAAAATTTATAATTGATATATGCGCTTTAACAATAAAATCACAATTTATCAAACAAGAAGTTCATATTAAATACCCGCAAGTATTTAGCCAATACGGGGCAAGTTTCGTAACTCTTGAAAAAAATAACAATCTCAGAGGATGTATAGGTTCAATCATTGCTCGAAAATCACTAATAGTGGATTTAGTTTCTAATGCTCAAAATGCAGCATTCAAAGACCCAAGGTTTAATCCGGTTCAAAAAGAAGAATTAGATACATTAAAAATAGCCGTATCACTACTTTCCGAACCTAAACCAATAGATTTTCAAGATGAAGAAGATTTATTAAATCAAATCAAACCATACCAAGATGGGATTATTATACAGGAAGGCAATTATCAAGCAGTTTATTTACCGTCCGTGTGGGAACAAATTCCTGATAAAAAAGAATTTTTAAATTCATTAAAAATAAAAGCTGGACTACAACCGGACTATTTTTCAAAAACCTTTGCAGCATATAAATTTACAACTGAATATATAAAATAATTTTATA